>OJKZ01000018.1_pt1 | contig 130567 bp, 106 predicted proteins | sample 1596791 | NCBI WGS metagenome assembly OJKZ01 (sample SAMEA3904677, study PRJEB24821) | metagenome | biome: Builtin; feature: hospital; material: surface | place: USA | collected 2013-06-04 | reverse complement strand
CACCGAACTTCGGTGTGCACTTGATCCCTTCGATCGTGTATTTATAGGTGTTGAAATAGGACTCCCGACCGCCCTTCTCCTTCCACCTCCGGCGGCGTATGTAGATGAATGCCTCGCGACCGGCTATGGGGAAGGTCTGGATCTCGCAGGGATTCATGTAGCCGCATCGGACCACCTCCTTCGCCTCCGACAGCTCAGGGGGATAATGGCTCTCGTCGTCCTTCTCGTCCATATAGAGTCGGTAGACCCCGCACTCCTTTTTCACCTCCTTGAGCTCGAAGTCCCGAAGGATCTCCTCCGGGACAAAGGCCGAAATCAACTCCCTTATCTCTGCTGTTTCCATTAGCTCTAACTACTTCCTCATCTAGTATCTTTTGTCTCCTCAACAAAGGTAATCTCTTTTTACTCCCCCTCTCAGCACATCAAAATGCTAATTAGCCGGACGTGTTGGGGACTTGTGGTGGGGAGGATTTGCGAAGCAGTGTAGAATTACCGATATTTGTCGTCGACTTTGTGTGGGTGCTATAGCTCGCATGAGTGGACTAACAAATCATCATCTCGTATGCTATCCCCGAGGATAAGACTTTACTCGACTGTCTTTACCATACTCACCCTGGGTCTCCTCAGCACCCCGCTGCAGGCTCAGGATATGCAGTCCTCGCCGACCACTCGGTACGGCTATGGCCTCCCCGCCCACGCCACTCCTACTATCTGGCGGGGTATGGGCGGTGTCGGTATCGCCCTGAGCAGCCCTAAGGCGATCAACTTTACCAACCCTGCTTCATTCGCCTCCACCGACTCCCTCTCCTTTCTGATGGATGTGGCGACATCGGTTCACTTCGGCCAGTACCGCGATGCGACGGTCAGCAAGCCCTCACTGCAGGGCGGGCTGGACTATCTGGCGGTACAGTTTCCGATCTATGGCGATCGGGTGGCGCTGAGTCTCGGGCTGATCCCCTCCTTCTATACCGGATATGGTATGGTCTCGACACAGGGCGTGGAGGGCGATAGCGAGGAGGTGAAGTATGTACAAAACTTTACCGGCAGGGGCTCCTTCCAGACCGCTTACCTCGGCATCGGTGCCGAGGTGGTGCGCAACCTCTATATAGGAGTCAGTGCGAAGTATCTATTTGGGTCGGAGACCCACTCCTGGACCTTAGTGCCAAACTTCTCCCAGCTCACGCAGAGTATGGAGACTCACCGTCTGAGGATCAGCTCCCTACAGGCAGAGGCTGGACTGCAGTACAGACTGCTCCTCCCCTCTCGATCCAAGGATCCCTCCACTGCCACGCGCGACCGGATCGTCCTCGGTGCCACCTACAGCCCCGGGCTCCCTCTGGATCCGGAGGCTACGCTGATCGTCAATCGGAATGTCAACTCTCAGACTCGCCCGGATATCGAGAATAAGAATCTGGTGCTGGAGACCTCGACCCCTCATACCATCGGTGTGGGGCTGGCATGGGTGCGGCCGACGAAGTACGCCGTGTCGGCGGACCTCAAGACCTCACTCTGGAGCCGTGTCCCCAATATCTTTACCGGCGACGGACTGCAGCTGAGGGATAGCTACTATGCAGCAGCAGGATTTCAGATCCTCCCCGATCCCTACTCGAGCAACTACGGCAGGATGATCACCTACTCCGGCGGAGTCAACTTCTCCACCTCCTACTACGAGGTGGCACCGATCGGACAGATGAAGTATATCGGTGCCTCCGTCGGCGTGGGGCTGCCGATCCTCCTCTATGGTCTGGAGCGCAACTCGGTGCTCAATCTCTCGCTCGAGTACAAGCATGGACTGGCCGATAAGGCGAGTGGCTTCAGCAGCGATATGCTTCGGCTCACGCTGGGATTCGCCTTCAATGAGACCTGGTTCCGTAAGCTGAAGATCTATTGATACAGTAAACCAATTCCGGATATTTTCGTCATAATTGTACCGATGAAGCATTCGGATAATCATATCGAAAACTAAAAATCAAACTCATATCAATGAAATCATTACTTTTTACCCTCGCACTGGGACTAGGTCTCTCGGCATATGCCGGCACCTATGTGACCCCCTCTATGACCGCTGAGCCTGATACGGCTGCTTGCGCGAAGAACACGAAGTACTATAAGATCTACCTCAAGAGTAAGAACTACGTAGATGCCTACAGCTTCTGGAAGCGCGTCTACGACGAGTGCCCTGCGCAGTCCAAGGACCTCTATATCCAGGGCGCTGAGATCCTCAACTGGAGAATCGAGAATGCCAAAACCCCCGAGGAGAAGAAGAAGGCCTACGAGGAGCTGATGGGGATGTACGACACCCGCATCAAGTACTTCGGCGACGATGAGGAGACTGGTGAGGACTATATCCTCGGCAGTATGATCTCCGATCAGCTGAAGTACTATCCGGACGAGGTGGACTACTCCAAGATGTATGAGCGGCTGAAGCCGGTGATCGACAAGCGTGGCGCGAAGACCGATCCGCTGACGCTCTACTACTTTACCTACGCGTCTCTACTCCGCTCCTCACTGGATCCGAGCCTCAAGGAGCAGTATGTCAAGGATCAGACCTATGCGGACAAGCTCTTTGCAGAGGCTAAGGCGAGTGCCGAGGCGGCCGGTAATACGAGCCATGCCGAGGCGATCGCCAGCTACCAGGCTACCTCACTCCAGGCCTTTGCTGCCAGTGGTGCTGCCAGCTGCGATGTGATGGAGTCGATCTACGGACCTCAGATCAAGGAGAAGAGCAGCGACAAGACTTTCCTCAAGGAGACGATCGCTCTCTTCCAGAGCGTCGGCTGTACGGAGAGTCCCTCCTACTATGCTGCCTCTGAGGCGATGTTTGATCTCGAGCCGAGCTCCTCTGCCGCCCTTGGTGTGGCTCGTAAGGCGCTCGCTGATAAGAACTATACCAAGGCTGAGGAGTACTATAAGAAGGCGATCGACCTCAGCACCGATGCGGACGAGAAGGGTGAGGCAAACTACGCCCTCGCCGTGATGTACTACGACCGTCACAGCTACGGCACCGCCCGTCAGTACTGCAACGCCGCGATGGCAGCTAAGCCGGGCTTCGGTGCGCCGATGCTCCTTATCGCCAGCATGTACGCCTCCAGCGCCAGCAGCATCTACCCGGATGATCCGGTGAAGCAGCGCGTCGTCTACTGCCTCGTCGTGGACAAGGCTGCCCGCGCCAAGTCTATGGATCCCAGTGTGGCAGCTCAGGCCAATAAGCTGATCGGCACCTACACGGCTGCCTATCCGGCCAAGGAGGATATCTTCATGCACCCCGACCTGCAGGAGGGGCAGTCCTTCACCGTAGGGGGATGGATCGGCGAGACGACCACGATCCGCGTACGCTGATCGGTCCCTGCACTTATCACTAAGACCTTATGGAGGAGCCTGAGATAGGATCCTTATCGATACATAGTCAGAGCAAGAAGCCGGTGTACTCCACGATGTGGGGGCGCACCTGCTTCTTCTTTGTCTTACTCTCGGCTCTCCTGATGACCGGGTGCCAGAGGCGCAAGTCGGATCTGGCGAGCCGTACCATCGACAGCCTGGGCTACACCTCGATCACTAAGGATGTGGTCACCTTCATCTCCGATAGCGGCGTGACGAAGTATAAGATGGTGACCGACCTGTGGCTCTCTCGGAGCGAACCTGAGGAGCAGTGGGTCTTCCCGAGTGGGCTCTATCTGGAGCAGTTTGACACCCTCTTCCATAAGCAGGCGTCGATCGTCTCTGACACTGCTTACTATCATGTGTCGCGCCACCTCTGGGAGCTGGTCGGAAACATCCATATCCTCAATCGGGAGGGGACGCAATTCTTCGGGAACCGTCTCTTCTGGGACGAGGATAATGAGCTGGTCTACTCGCATGACAGCATCCGGATCGTGAGAGGACCGGGTGAGGAGCTGAGGAGTCGCTTTGGCTTCAAGAGCAATCAGTACATGACGAAGTACGAGCTGTACGATACTGCCGGGCATATGGATGTCAATGAGGACGGGGAGGTGACCTCCGGTCCCGCCACCCCGACCGACTCGGTGATGCCGCTGGACAGCGTCGCGCCGCCTATGCGACCTCGTGACTCGCTCCTGATGAAGCGGTCGCCCGGTAGGTCCAATCCCTATAGACCATCGAGATAGAGAGGAAGGTTATGTATCTTTGTCCGTCACGACTCCTACCGGAGTCGGAAACTACGATAAATCGATGATCTACTTCTTCATAGTGCTCTGCGTGCTGCTCTCGGCCTTCTTCAGTGGGTCGGAGACCGCTTTTCTCACCTCAGATCGGCTACAGGTGGAGCTGGATAGGGCGAAGCGGGGCATCGGGCCGAGGGCTCAGACCTTCCTCTTCGACCGACCGGGGAAGTACATCACCACCGTCCTGGTGGCGAATAATGTGATCAACGTGATCTATGGGCTGCTCTTTGCCGCCCTCCTCGAGCCGGTACTTAAGCAGTGGATGACCAATGCTTTCCTCATCGTGCTGATCCAGACGCTGATCTCTACCGCCGTGGTGATCGTCTTCGGGGAGTATGTCCCCAAGTCTGTGGCTAAGGCGAGGCCCAATGAGTATATGCAGCTTGCCTCGCTGCCTCTCACCTTTGCCTACTTCCTCTTCTATCCGATCACACTCCTCGCCGGCGGGCTGACGAATCTGATCCTGAAGCTCTTCGGTGCTGAGGGGAAGAGTAATGACCAGAATCCGCTCGGCAAGGTGGACCTCGACTACTACATCAGGCAGAATACCGCTGCACAGGACGATCCCATGGTGCAGCGTGAGGCGGTCCTGCTGCAGAATGCACTCGAATTCCCCGACATACAGGTGCGCGACTGTCTCGTACCGCGCAACGAGCTCTCTGCGGTGGACGAAGAGACAACGATAGAGGAGCTGATGGAGCTCTTCATCAGGACCGGGTACTCTAAGATCATCGTCTACCGCGAGACGATCGACAATGTGATCGGCTACATACACAGTACGGAGATGTTTCGCTGCCATAGGGACGGAAGCCGCTGGCAGGAGCATATCAAGGAGACGATCTATGTGCCGGAGACGCTGACGATCGAGAAGGTGATGCAGACGCTGCTCCTCCGGAAGCGCGGCCTGGCGATCGTGGTGGACGAGCTGGGAGGCACCTCCGGGATCGTCACCCTAGAGGACATCGTGGAGGAGATCTTCGGCGACATCGAGGATGAGCACGATACGGTCCATATCGTCATGCGTAAGGTGAGCGATGAGGAGTACATACTCTCCGGTCGTGCCGGACTGGATGATATTAATGATAAGTTTCAGATCGGTCTGCCTGAGGAGGAGGACTTCAAGACCATCGCCGGCTACATCCTGTCGGTGTGCCAGTCGATCCCCGGACGGGGAGAGGTGGTGGAGCTTTCCACACGATTTAGCGCAGAGATACTGAGAGCATCAGAGAATAAAATAATCCTCGTGCGGCTGCTCGTCCGGAGTTAGCCGCACACAGTGTGAGATAACATGTATAGAACAAAAACTTGTGGAGAGCTTCGCGCCTCCGACATAGGCTCCGAGGTGACGCTGGCGGGGTGGGTCCAGCGGATACGTAAGATGGGCGGGATGACATTCATCGACCTGCGTGATCGGTATGGGATCACGCAGCTGGTCCTCGCCGAGAGCAGCAGCCATGAGCAGCTCGAGAAGGCATCCGAGATCGGGCGGGAGTATGTGATCCAGGCGGTGGGTACCGTCGTGGAGCGCTCCTCGAAGAACCCTAAGATGCCTACCGGTGACATCGAGATCGATGTCCATTCGCTCAATATCCTCTCAGCCTCTGAGACCCCTCCCTTCACGATCGAGGAGGAGTCCGATGGCGGTGATGAGCTGCGGATGAAGTACCGCTACCTCGACATTCGCCGACCCAATGTGGTGCGCAACCTTGCCCTCCGCCATCGGATGGCACAGCTGATCCGTCGCTACCTCGACGGACAGCAGTTTATGGAGGTGGAGACACCTTTCCTGATCAAGTCCACTCCGGAGGGCGCGCGAGACTTTATCGTCCCCTCGAGGATGAATCCGGGACAATTCTACGCCCTTCCGCAGTCCCCTCAGACCTACAAGCAGCTGCTGATGATCGCCGGTATCGACCGGTACTTCCAGGTGGTGAAGTGCTTCCGCGACGAGGACCTGCGTGCCGATCGTCAGCCGGAATTTACCCAGATCGACTGCGAGATGAGCTACGTCCATCAGGACGATGTGACCGACACTTTTGAGGGACTGAGCAAGTACCTATTCAAGGAGGTCCTCGGCATAGAGCAGACTGAGCCTTACCTCAAGATGGACTGGCAGGATGCGATGAAGTACTACGGCTCCGATAAGCCGGATATGCGCTTCGACATGAGGATCGTGGAGCTGAAGGAGACGATCACCGAGACCGGATTCGGAGTCTTTGATGAGGCCTCCTATATCGGTGGTATCTGTGCCAAGGGCTGCGCCGGCTATACCCGCAAGCAGCTGGATGAACTGACCGACTACGTGAAGAGCCCGCAGGTAGGTGCCAAGGGACTGATCTACGCCCGCATCAATGAGGATGGCAGCGTCAAGAGCAGTGTCGACAAGTTCTACTCCGAGGAACAGAGAGCCAGACTGCGTGATGTGATGAAGGCTGAGCCGGGCGATCTGATCCTGATCCTCTGCGGTGACGACGCGATGAAGTGCCGGACTCAACTGGGACGACTCCGTCTCCAGATGGGACGTCGTGAGGGGCTGATGGACCCGATGAACTTTAAGTGTCTCTGGGTGGTCAATTTCCCGCTCTTTGAGTGGAGTGAGGAGGAGGGTCGCTTCATGGCGATGCACCACCCATTCACCATGCCGGTGGAGGAGGACATTCCGCTGCTGGAGACCGATCCCGGTAAGGTGCGCGCCTATGCCTACGATATGGTGATCAATGGTGTCGAAGTGGGTGGCGGCTCGATCCGTATCCACGACACCAAGCTCCAGGACCGGATGTTCCATGCCCTCGGCTTCACTGAAGAGCGTGCACAGGAGCAATTTGGCTTCCTGATGAATGCCTTCAAGTACGGCGCACCGCCCCACGGAGGTATTGCCTACGGCTTTGACCGCTGGGTCTCCCTCTTCGCCGGACTGGACAGCATCCGCGACACGATCGCCTTCCCGAAGAATACCTCCGGTCGCGATGTGATGGTCGATGCTCCTGCCACGGTGGACCAGAAGCAGCTGGATGAGCTGCACATTGCGCTTAAGAAGTAAGTCCCTATTCATATACAAGAGGAAGATCAGCTGTCTCTGTCGGACGCAGATCTTCCTCTTTTTTATTTCACAGTCCCCCATGCTTGTCCGAAGATCTCTCCTTGCCCTCTCCTTGCTCGCCCTCCTGCCGTCGCTCACCGCTCAGATCGTCCTGAGTCACTTCGACCTGACGGAGGAGGGACAGCCCGACTCCACCTCTGTCGCCGTGGAGATCCCCTCCATGGTGCAGCGAGATCTGCTCAGGCAGGGGGGGATACCGCACCCCTTCGTGGGTACGAACGAGGACAGTGTCCAGTGGGTGAGCGATAGGGAGTGGGTCTACCGGACCACCTTTGAGCTGCCGAGCGAGGAGCTCTCCGGCTATCGGTTGCGCCTCCGGTGGGTCGACACCTTTGCGGAGGTCTATCTCAACGGCGCGCTGCTTGGTCGTACAGAAAATCTCTTCCGGACCTATACCTATGACCTCGATGGTAATCTCCGCCCCGGAACCAATCGGCTGGTGATCCGCCTGCTCTCGCCGACGAAGATCGGTCAGCTCCTCTACGAGAGCAACGGATTCAATTATCCCGCCGACAACGATCGTGCTGCGATCTTCTATAGTCCCTACATCCGGACAGCCCCCTACCACTACGGGTGGGACTGGGCACCACGGCTGATCTCGATGGGACTCTTTGCGCCTCCTGTTGTGGAGCGAAAGGAGCGGCTTCATCCGGAGGACTTTTACGTCCGCAGTAAGATCGAGTGGAGCGGCACGGATGCGACCTCAGCCACCCTTACTGTATGTGGCAGCCGGAGAGCGCGCGGGGCATCCCTCACGCTCCTCGATCCGGATGGTTTGGAGCTGGAGCAAGCAGTGCTGACGGGTGACTCGGTCTCCTTTGCCATCCCGAAGCCACGACTCTGGATGCCCAACGGCTGGGGAAAAGTAGAGCGCTACACGCTGGTCTATCAGGACGCTACGGGAGCGAGGGACAGCCTCCGGGTGGGGCTGCGGGAGGTGTACCTCGATCAGACGGACGGGGCGTTCCGCTTCGTGGTCAATCGCCGACCTTTCTACGCCAAGGGTGCCAATTACCTCCCTCACGACCGCCGTATGGGCGACCACGGGAGGAGCCTCGAGCGGTTCTTCGTGGAGGACGTGCTGCCGGCGCACTTCAATATGTTGCGCGTCTGGGGCGGAGGCATCTACGAGACGGAGGAGTTTTACGAGCTAGCAGACCGCTACGGGATCCTGATCTGGCAGGACTTCCCCTTCGCCTGCACCACCTATCCGAGCGATCCCGCCTTTATGGAAAACGTGCGGTGCGAAGTGGCGGATCAGCTCTCTCGTCTCCGCAATCACCCCTCCCTGGCACTCCTCTGCGGCAACAATGAGGTCCGGGAGGGGATGCGCCACTGGGGCTGGAAGTCAAAGTACAGTCCCGAGGTCTGGCAGGAGATGACGACAGGGTATGAGAAACTCTTCCAGAATCTCCTCCCTGAGAGTGTCGCTCGCTATTCCCCGCATGTGGACTACATACACGGCTCACCGTATGACTCCAACTGGGGCGACCTCGAGAGCCTCTCCCGCAGCGATGCACACTACTGGGGGATGTGGTTTGGCGAAGAGGACTACACCACATTTGATCACAACGCAGGGCGCTTTGCAAGCGAGTACGGGCTGCAGACTTTCCCTGAGATGAAGACCGTCAGGAGCTTTGCCCGGGAGGCAGACTCCCTCAGCCTCGACCATCCTCTCGTGGCGCATCGGCAGCGCTCCCCGGGAGGCAATGAACGGCTGCGACTTTATATGGAGAGGGACTATCCGATGCCCAAGAGCTTTGCCGACTTCACCTACCTGAGTCTCCTCGAGCAGCGAGATGCTACCGGCTATGCCATCCGTGCCGTCCGTCGCGCCTATCCCTATAACGCTGGTTCGCTCTACTGGCAGATCAATGATGTCTGGCCCACGGTCAGCTGGTCCTCCGTCGACTACTGGGGCAATCACAAGGCGCTCCACTATGCGGTGGAGCGCGCCTACCGACCCACGATCGTCGACCTGGTGGAGCGGGGGGACTCGCTTGCCCTCTGTCTCGTCTCCGATGACCCGTTGCTGCGGGGCTCTGTCGACGTGGAGGTGACCTGGATGCGGACAGACGGGAGCCTGCTTGCGAGTCCTTCCCACCATACCTACCGGGTGACTGAGACGCCTCTCTCGGTGCAGCTGACCCGACTCCCGAAGCCACGAACCTCCGATACCATCCTTGCCGAGTTGATCGTGAGGAAAAGTGATGGGCAGGAGGTCGCTCGTCAGCTCTACTACAATGTTCGTCCCCGGCAGATGAAGTTGTCCCGCCCGCGCTATTTGGTCGAGGAGCGACTGACGGAGCGTGGACTGACGGTCACCATCACAGCAGAGACCCTGATCAAGGATCTCTTTATCGAGTCCCCCTGGCAGGGCGCTCTCTACTCGGATAATTTCTTTGACCTGCTCCCGGGAGAGACGAAGACGATACAGATCTCTCATCCAGATGTGGAGAAGGGCAGGCTGACCTTTCACACCCTTAATGACCTACTGAGAAATGAAGGAAAGTAAACTCATCATCGAGAATTGCGCCGGCGATGTCCCCTCGTGCCTCGAGGCTGAGCAGGGTGGAGCGAGCCGAATCGAGCTCTGTGCCGCCCTCTCGGAGGGTGGTACCACGCCCTCTTACGGCACTGTGGCGACAGCTCTTCGCTGCTGCCGCCTGCCGATCTTCCCGATCATCCGTCCCCGATCGGGCGACTTCCTCTACTCGGACGGCGAGGTCGATGTTATGCTGGAGGATATCCGGCTCTTTAGACGGCTGGGAGTAGCCGGTTTCTCACTCGGAGCACTTACTCTTGATGGAGACTTGGACGAGGAGCTCTGCCGAAGACTGATCCGAGAGGCAGAGGGTCTTCCGGTCACGCTTCACCGGGCTTTTGATCGGGCGGCATCGCTAGAGACGGCTCTGGAGCAGGCGGTCGCTGTTGGCTTTGCCTGCATACTCACCTCGGGTGGCACCCCCTCGGCTGTGGATAGTCTGGATCGGATCCGCCGCCTAGTGGAGCAGGCCGATGGACGCATCTGCATTATGGCGGGCAGCGCTATAACGGCTGATAATGCACGTCATGTCGTGGAGTCCACCGGTGTCTCTGCGATTCATGGTACCTTTGCACGGCAGAGGGTTAGTGCCATGCGTCACTCCTCAGCGGCATTTCCACCCTCGTCTACGGCTCTGGTTCCAGAGAGGGACTACAGAGTGACCGATGCCGAGGCTATTTCATCCATACGTCAGAGTCTTTTATCATGAATACGATCGATATTGTTCTCTCACCCGAGTTGCTTGATGTCTACAGGCCTACTGAGCCGACCACCTTTGTGGTGGTCGATATCCTCAGAGCCAGCTCGACGATGGTCGCCGCCTTCGATAATGGTGTCCGGCGGATCTTTCCCATAGAGACCATCGAGGAAGCAAAGGCGGCAGCTGCGGCGGGGCACCTCGTCGGTGCGGAGCGGAAGTGTGTCAAGTGCGACTTCGCTGATCTCGGCAACGATCCGCTGGAGTATGGTCCCGAGCAGGTGCGTGACAAGGAGATCTACTTCACCACCACCAATGGCACCCGGACGCTGAAGAAGTGTATGAGCTTCGGTCCGGAGCACAGTGTGGTCGTCGGGGCATTCACCAATATCGGCACCGTGGCTGAGTACTGCCGGGGACGCAATGTCCTCTCCGTCTGTGCCGGCTGGGAGGGGCATGTCTGCATCGAGGATGCACTCTTCGGTGCCGCCCTCGCTGACCGCCTGTCCGGAAGCCACACGCTCGGCAGTGATGCGGTGCGGATGGTGCTCGACTACTACCGCAGCCACTCGTCCGACATCGTGGGCGCCATCAAGCAGAGCGACCACTACCAGCGCCTCCTCCGTGTGGGGAAAGCGGAGGCTCTCTCGTACTGCATTGACCTCGATTGCTCTACCGCTCTACCCATCGCCGGCACCGATGCTCAGGGACGTATCGTCTTAGATAATAAGTAAAACGCCATGACCCGTAAAGTCCTCACTCTCCTCTTACCGCTCCTGCTCCTCACCGGCTGTGGAAGTACCCGAAATGCTGCCAATCAGCAGGTGAGCCGGATGCCCATGCCGGGGAAGAACCCCTCCTACAACGCCTACATCCGGCAGTATGCCCCCGCTGCGCTGCAGAGCCAGAGGCAGTTTGGCATTCCTGCCTCCATCACCATGGCTCAAGGTCTGCTGGAGAGCGGAGCGGGGGGAAGTGCTCTGGCGCAGAAGTCCAATAATCACTTCGGTATCAAGTGCCACAATAGCTGGCGGGGTGCACGCACCTACCACCGCGACGACAACCCCCGCGACTGCTTCAGGGTATACGACGATCCGCTCGACTCCTACCTCGACCATGGGCAGTTCCTCACGGGGAACCGCCGGTACAGCTCACTCTTCCGTATAGACATGACCGACTACAAGGGCTGGGCAAAGGGGCTGCAGAGTGCCGGCTACGCCACCGACAGAGGCTACGCCAATAAGCTCATCAAGATCATTGAGGACTACCAGCTCTACCTGCTCGTGGACGGTAATCTGGAGCGTGACTACGCCTATAACCGACCCGAGCAACCACGCCGAACGGTCAGTCAAAAGCCGCCCATGAAGTATGAGAAGCCGGCCTCCCGTGAGACCACCCCCGCCGGCGTCCGTGAGATCTACAAGAGCTATGGTCTCCTCTACGTCCTTGCTAAGAAGGAGGATGACCTCGCCAGCATTGCTCGTGACCTCGATATCTCGGAGAAGAAGCTGACGGACTACAACGACTTCCCGCCCGGCTACCCGATCGAGCAGGGTGACATCATCTACCTCCAGCGGAAGCTCCGTCGCGCCGATCCGCCCTACTACCGTCATGAGGTGAGGGTAGGAGAGTCGATCCACGGCATCGCTCAGAGGTACGGGATCCAGCTGCGCTCCCTCTACCAGATGAATAAGCTCGACCCCGCTTATATCCCCCAGGAGGGTGATATCCTGATCCTGAGGTAAGACTGTCAGACGAAGAGACCGCGCGATAAAATCTGTACCTTTGCATCAGGAAGAAAGATTACTATGTATTATATTGCAAAGAGACTAGAGGTGGCGGGAAGCCATCACCTGGAGCTCCCGTACCCGAGTAAGTGCAGTCGCATCCATGGACACAACTGGATCATCACGATCTATTGCCGCTCCGAGGAGCTCAATGCTGAGGGTATGGTGGTAGACTTCAATATCATCAAGGAGCGGATCCACGCCTATCTCGACCATGGGGACTTCAATGAGCTGCTGCCCTTCAACCCTACCGCGGAGAACATTGCCCGCTGGTGTGTGGAGCAGATCCCCAATTGCTACAAGGCAAAAGTGTGCGAGTCGGAGAATAACACCGCGCTCTATACCATCGACGGGACCGACGCCGGCCTATGAAGGTCTGCGAGATCTTTTACTCTCTCCAGGGGGAGGGCGTGCAGGCCGGTACTCCGGCGGTCTTCCTCCGCTTCTCTGGGTGTAACCTGGACTGTTCCTTCTGTGACACAGACTTCCGGCACGGTACCCCGATGACGGAGGAGGAGATCCTTGCTGAGGTGGGCTCGTACCCGGCTCCGCTTGTCGTCGTGACCGGAGGGGAGCCCTCGCTCCAGCTGACGGAGTCCCTCGTCGAGGGACTCCAGACCCTCAGTAAGCGTGTCGCCGTGGAGACCAATGGCACCCATCCACTCCCCGCCGGAGTGGACTGGATCACCTGCTCGCCTAAGCTTGACTATGTGGGGGCGAAGGGGCGTGTGGTCCTCGAGCGCGTCGATGAGCTGAAGGTGATCTACGACGGAGAGCATGAGGTGAGCGACTACGGCATCCATGCTGACCACTACCTCCTCCAGCCCTGCGACGTGGGCGACCCGTTGCGCAATCGTGAGATCCTCGATGAGACCGTCGCTTATGTGCTCGCCCATCCACAGTGGCGCCTCTCTCTCCAGCAGCATAAGCTCCTCGGTGTCCGCTGACACGAAACAAATCGGCTGGGGAGAGTATCTATAGCCGGGGTCGTCGAGGATACGCCCCTCAAGAATCGAGCAAATCTGCTGATGAAAAATACAGGGGTACCCTTACGAGAGTGCGGGGAATTATTAGGGAAAACTAATACCGGTAAAAGGAAAGACTATTACCGGTATTAGTTTTCTCTATTATCGGTAATAGAATTGAGCGTGTAGTCAGGTGTTTATCTGGCATCACTTAAGGAACTCACAGGAACGATATTAGGGTGTGGTCACCGGGCGACCGAAGGTACATGAGCCACCTGGTCTGCTTTTTCCGGTAACTCTGTTATGCCATTTCTACTATACCGGCTCCTTCATTCGGGAGCGTTTGCCCGTGGTCCGCTCACTTTTTCAGGGGATAGTGCGTACATTTTGATTACCTTTGCGAAGACGACTTAAGGGGTCGTCCCCGTATGCGAACCAATTGATTTTCCCATATAATATGTCTGTAACTAACGAGACGCTCTTCAAGACAATCATCAGTCACTGCAAGGAGTATGGCTTTGTCTTCCCCTCCTCCGAGATCTACGACGGTCTCAGTGCCGTCTATGACTATGGTCAGAATGGCATCGAGCTGAAGAATAACATCAAGCGCTACTGGTGGGAGAGTATGACACACCTGCACGACAATATCGCAGGGCTGGACTCCTCCATCTTTATGCACCCGAGGATCTGGGAGGCGTCGGGTCACCTGGCGGCCTTCAATGACCCGATGATCGACAATAAGGACTCCAAGAAGAGATATCGTGCAGACGTCCTTGTGGAGGACTATATCGCTAAGCTGGACGGGAAGATCGAGAAGGATATTGCTAAGGCGCGGAAGCGCTTCGGAGACAGCTTTGATGAGGCACAGTATCGAGAGACGAGCGTCAATCTGAAGCGCGTACTCGATGAGCGAAAGAAGGTCTACGACCGCTATGCCGAGGTGTCCGGGAGTGGTGATCTGGAGGGGCTTCATCAGCTGATCCTCGACTGCGAGATCGCTGACCCGGTGAGCGGCTCGCGCAACTGGACCGACGTCCGGCAGTTCAACCTTATGTTCTCCACGCAGATGGGCTCCGCCTCAGACGATACGATGACGGTCTACCTGCGGCCCGAGACAGCGCAGGGGATCTTTGTCAATTTCCTTAATGTCCAGAAGACGGGTCGCATGAAGATCCCCTTCGGCATCGCACAGATCGGTAAGGCGTTCCGCAACGAGATCGTGGCACGGCAGTTTATCTTCCGTATGCGCGAGTTTGAGCAGATGGAGATGCAGTTCTTCGTGAAGCCCGGGACGGAGATTGACTGGTTTAAGCAGTGGAAGGCTGCGCGGATGAAGTGGCACAAGAACCTCGGTCTCGGGGACGAGAAGTACCGCTTCCACGACCATGAGAAGCTGGCACACTATGCCAATGCGGCAACGGACATCGAGTTTGAGATGCCCTTTGGCTTCAGTGAGGTGGAGGGAGTTCACTCGCGGACCAATTTTGACCTCAGTCAGCATGAGAAGTACAGCGGCAAGAAGCTGAGATACTACGATCCGGAGGAGGGCGAGAGCTATGTGCCCTATGTGGTGGAGACCTCCATCGGTGTCGATCGGCTCTTCCTCAGCATCCTATGCGGATCCTATGTGGAGGAGGAGCTCGAGAATGGCTCCTCCAGAGTGGTCCTCAAGCTACCTCCTGCACTTGCTCCCACTAAGGTGGCTGTGCTCCCGCTGGTCGCAAAGGATGGGCTACCCGAGATCGCGGAGTCGGTCATGAAGGAGCTGCGGTACGACTTTAACTGTGTCTACGACGAGAAGGACTCTATTGGTAAGCGCTACCGCCGTCACGACGCCATCGGCACGCCCTACTGCGTGACCATTGATAATGATACGCCCACGGACGAGTCAGTGACTGTTCGCTTCCGCGATACTATGGAGCAGAAGCGTGTCCCGATCCGGGAGCTGCACGCACTGATCGACGAGAAGGTCAGCATGAAGTCTCTCCTGAAGAACCTCTGATCCCTAAGTTTTGCATATGAAGTCTACTCTGAAAGGTTTATTTCTCTCCTTCTCCCTCATCCTCTCCCTCGGTCTCCTCACCGCCTGTGATCAGAATGCACCCGATGAAGCGAAGTCGGAGTATAGGGTGAAGAATGAGAAGTACGTGGAGGATATCTCCGCTGACGCCGCCTACCGGAAGCTTGCCTTTGATTTCTCCCCCTTTGCCGTTTACTATAAGGTGATCCAGGGACTGCCGGAGGGAGCCAAGACTCAGAGGCCGCTGCAGAACAGCCAGGTGGAGTATAAGTACACCCTTAAGCTGATCAGTGGCGAGGTCCTCGAAACCGACGAGATCGTGAAGTCCTGGATCTACCGCCAGGAGGGGAATCAGCGCCCTGAGTCAATGATCCGGGGGATGCAGCTGGCACTTCAGCATATGTCTGTCGGCGAGACATGGGAGGTGGTGATCCCGTGGCAACTGGGCTACGGTGCCTATACCTATGGCGGCTCCTCCAGCTCGTCCATTCCTGCATTTTCTACCCTGATCTTCGAGGTGTCTCTCCTCTCTATCCCCACGCTCTGATGGCCAAGCGTCCACTATTCTTAGTCAGTAACGATGACGGTGTCTTCGCCAAAGGGCTGACAGAGCTCTCACTCTCGCTGCGGGATATGGGGGACGTGATCGTTGTCGCCCCGGATAAGCCCCGTAGTGGCGCCTCGAGTGCCATCACCACGCGCAACCCGATCACCTATAGTCTCGTCCGCTCGGAGCCGGGACTGACGGTCTATAGCTGCACCGGTACGCCCGCTGACTGCGTTAAACTGGCACTCAATGTCATCGTGACGGAGATGCCGGATATCGTCATCGCTGGGATCAATCACGGGGACAATAAAGGTATTGCGGTGAATTACTCCGGTACCCTTGGAGCTGCGATCGAGGGTTGTATCTTTGACATCCCATCTCTTGCCATTTCTCTTATCCATGGAAAGCAGGAGAGCGACTACCTCGCCTGTTGCCGCTATGCGCGTGCCATCTGCCGGCGGATCCTCAAGGAGGGACTGCCTCGTGGGGTCTACCTTAATGTCAATGTGCCCAATATCCCCCGCGTCAGGGGGCTGAGGGTCTGCAGTCAGGCGGACGGGAGGTACCATAACGAATTCATAAAGCAGCGTAACCCTCAGGGGAAGGATGTCTTCTGGCTGAGTGGTGACCTGGTGCTCAATGAGCCGGCCGAGAAGAGCTGGGACGTGGCCACTCTTGATCGTGGTTACGCCACGATGGTGCCGTGTAAGATTGACGTCACCGCCCATCAGTATGTCCGCGACCTGCAGTCGTGGGAGGAGGATGACTGACGCCGGATGAAGTATTTCCTCATTGCTGGTGAGGCGAGTGGAGACCTCCACGCCGCTCATCTGATGTCTGCCTTGAGAGTCGAGGACCCTCGGGCAGACTTTGCCTATATGGGCGGTGCAGCTATGAGGGAGAGGGGAGGGCAGTGTGTCCTGAGATCGGAGGAGATGGCTTACATGGGTATCGTGGATGTCCTGCGGCACTACCCTCAGATCAGGCGTGGGCGCGATGCGGTGAGACAGTCTCTGCTAGACTACCGACCGGATGTGGTGATCTGTGTGGACTACGGATCCTTCTGCATGCGGTATGTCCTGCCCTTTGTCCGGAAGCATCTGCCCTCGACGAAGATCGTCTACTTTATACCGCCCAAGGTGTGGGCGTGGAAGGAGTTTCGCGTCCGTCAGCTGAGGCGGGACTGCGACCTGATCCAGTGTATCTTCCCCTTCGAGGTCTCCTACTTCCGCTCTAAGGGGGTGGAGCGTGTCTCCTACGTCGGTAACCCGACCTATGAGGAGGTGATGCACTTCAGAGTACACCATAGTACTGACGTGACGTCAGCCGAGCGACCATACATTGCTCTACTCTGTGGTAGCCGTCTCTCGGAGGTGAGACGCAATCTCCCCCTGATGCTGGAGAGTGTGGCGTCTCTCGGCGACCGGTATCGTCTGGTGATCGCCGGTGTCTCCTCCATCGACCGGTCGCTCTACAGCGAGATCATAGAGCGCCACAGTCTGCAGAGGGTGGAGATTCGGTATGGGGAGACGTATGAGATCCTCTCGGGGGCGGATGCAGCATTAGTGACCTCCGGCACGGCGACCCTTGAGACGGCTCTTCTCGGTACGCCGCAGGTGGTCTGCTATGCGACACGTGCCGGTCGATTAGTAAACTTCGCCTTTGACCACTTCTTCAAGATCCCTTACATCTCGCTGGTCAATCTGATTGCCCGTCGGGAGGTGGTGGCGGAGCTCTTTGGGGGAAGGTGTACGGTCGAGGCGATACGGAGTCACCTCACACCCTTGCTCTCTGATACAGCTGAGCGGAGAGCGATGCTGGAGGCTTACGATGCCATCTCAGAGGCTCTCCGGACGGAGTTCCCTGCATCAACGCAGGCGGCTCGGGAGATCGTTGCTCTACTCTGATCCCTCCCCCCTATCTATCTTCGCCTCAATAAAGCCGATTCCGTAGCCAAAGAGCTGGACAAAGGCTGCTATCACGCAATTGACCGCCAGCTCGAGCGAGTCGCCTCGACCATATACATCGAAGATGATCAGGAGGGCGTACAGGAGTGGAAACATCAGCCCGCCATATAGGCTGGTTACGAGGGCGATGAAGCACACGACCACGAAGAGAGAGGGGAGGTAGTGCACAAGCTTCATGCTGCCGGGATGGAGACGCTCCAGCTTCACACGGGCTCGTCCGCTGTGGCGCACTTGGGCGAAGAACTTCTTGTATGTGTCCCGCCGCTTGTGGTAGACAAAGAGGTCATCGTACAGCGCAGAGTGGTAGCCCGCCTCTATCACCCGCAGGCTGAAGTCTATGTCCTCCCCATAGCGGAGATCCTGACGGAAGCCCTTGACCGCCTCAAACGCCGTGCGCGTCACGCCCATATTGTAGGTGCGGGGGTAAAACTTATCCAGTGGCTGATCCTTTCGTCCCCCTCGGATGCCTCCGGTGGTGAAGAATGAGGTCATCGCGTAGCTGATCGCACGCTGTGTCACGGTGTACTCCTCCTTCGCTGCATCCGGTCCGCCAAAGAGGTCTACCGGTCTCCGCTCTATGTCGAGTGCCAGTGTGCTCAGATAGCCGGGGGGTAGCTCTACGTCGGAGTCCAGGAAAAGGAAGATGTCTCCCTGTGCGGCTTTAGCCCCATAATTGCGCGCCCCGGAGGGACCGGTATTAGACTGACAGAGGTATCGGACAGGTAGCTTGTCTGCATAGCTCTCACACATCTCCCGACAGGGGAGGGTGGAGCCATCCTCTACTACCACCACTTCGTAGTCGAGGGGCGTGCTCTCCTGTGTGAGGAAGCTCTCGAGCAGCTCTTTCACTTCCTGGGGTCGGTTGTAGACAGGGACAATAAAGGATATCATGGGGATGCGTATCGTTAGGAAAAGGGGAAAAGGAATGCCACCATCAGTGCTGCTGTGGAGATGCCGAGCGCAGACATGAGCAGCGGCTGTCTATGGCTATTCGTCCGGAGGAAGGCAGCGACGCAACAGGAGCAGAAGAAGATCGAGAGGAGCGGCGACGGCATCTCCGCCGAGTAGTAGACCATGTAGATCGCATAGAGGTACCATGCTAGTCGGAGATGAAGGTGGGTGACCCAGCGGTACCGGGCGATGGCGTGCCTCTGGACGATGAACGTACCCACCGTCACGATGGAGAGTAGCAGCAGTACTGCCGACGCGCATATCCATCCCTCAGTACCGACAGGCAGACCGGGATGAAGCAGGTCGCCATAGGTCTGCTCTATAAACCCGGTCACCCCCTCCGGTGTGGGCGGAGAGAAAAGGAGTATCCCTACCCAGAGTATGGCGAGGATGCCAAGCACCATCGCTGAGTAGTGACGCCAAGTGCCGAGCCCGATCTTCCTCAGCAGGGAGGCGAAGGGGATCAGGGCCCAGGTCCAGACCGGATCGATGACGGATAATAATCCGATGCCAAGCCCGATATTAAATCCGATGAATGGGGACTTGTGCTGGGCGATAGAGGTGATGATGTACTCGCTGAGGAAGACCAGGATGATCGTTGCGATTATCATCAAGGAGAGTGAGCGTGTACCTATGACTACCTGACTCATAATCAGGAGCGCCATAATAATCCACGAGGTTGTCTCATGGATATGTGATCCGTAGCTGAGGATATTGTGCCTGTGGAGTAGGAACAATAGGGCTACGGAGAGCAAGAGCGCAGCTATAGGCTCAGAGAGTACTTGCTCTCCGAGTGAGGACAGCTTAGCTAGGTATTGCTCCATCTAACTTCGTCTCCAGTCCTTCCTTACTCGTACTCCACGAGGTCCTTACCGATGTCGTGCCGGTAGTACATATCATCAAAGCAGGTCATCATCATCCGCTCATAGGCTCGCTTCCGGGCCCGCATGATCCCTCGATCCAGTGCGGTGACAGCAAAGACACGTCCGCCACACGAGCGGATGTCTCGCCCACTACCGGTGGTCCCGGAGTGGAAGACGATCGAGCTGTCGCTGTCGTCACCGTAGATAATAACCTGTGCCCCCTTGGCGTAGCTCTCGGGATAGCCCTTCATGGCAGCCACGACCGTGAGTGCTGTCTCCTCGAGCTCGCCAGGGTTTTCGGTGTCGGCTAAGCTCTGATCCCGGAGAGCAAGCAGCGAGGGGACTAAGTCGCCCGCAATCCTCGGCATGACAGCCTGAGTCTCGGGGTCGCCCATACGGCAATTGTACTCGATGACGTAGGGGTCGCCGTCCTGATTCATCAGACCGAAGTAGAGGAATCCTCGGTAATCTATCTCGTCCTCAGCAAGACCTCGGATGGTGGGCTCGATGATCCTCTCCTTCACCTTCGTCATAAATTCATCGTCGATAAAGGGAACGGGCGAGACGGCACCCATACCGCCTGTATTTAGTCCCGTATCTCCCTCGCCGATGCGCTTGTAGTCCTTCGCCGTCGGCAGTATGTGGTAGCTCTGGCCATCGGTGAGGACAAAGACGGAGCACTCGATACCGGTGAGACAGGTCTCTATGAGGATCGTATCGGCCGAGTGGCCAAACTTCCCCCCGAGCATGCTGTCCAGTCCCTCCTCAGCCTCCTCGAGGGTCTGGCAGATCAGCACACCCTTACCGGCCGCAAGGCCGTCTGCCTTGAGGACGTAGGGGGCTCTCTCTTCATTGCGAAGGTAATCCAGCGCCGCCTCTCGCTCGTCGGATGTAAAGGAGCGATACTTGGCTGTCGGGATGCCGTGCCTCTGCATAAATGCCTTGGCGAAGTCCTTACTCCCCTCCATCTGCGCCGCCTCACGAGTGGGACCGACGATGTGGAGGCCGCTTAGCTCCGGTCGAGCCAGCAGCTCATCCACCAGTCCGCCCACTAAGGGCTGCTCCGGACCGACGACAAGCAGTTCGACAGACTCTTTGGTCAGATAGTCTGCAACTGCATCGGCATCATTGATGTCGAGATCGGTATTCCTTGTCTTGGGAAAGGATCCTGCATTCCCCGGTGCTATGATCACCTCACTGACCAGTGGGCTCTTTGCTATCTTCCAGGCGATCGCTTGCTCCCGTCCGCCGGAGCCGAGTACTAATGCTTTCATATCACTTGTTCTATTGTATTTTACTTGAGGAAGTCATCGAAGTAGCGACTGATGACGGTATTAAGATGGACCCGGTCCGCCCCTAGGACATTGTGCTCGTGATTGGGGTAGATCATATAGTCCGGGTATGTGCGGGCGGCGATGCAGGCGTTGAGGAAGGTCTGAGAGTTTTGCCACACCACTACCGGGTCGACCCCGCCATGGATCAGGAGCAGTCTCCCTCGCAGATCCTTGGCTCGGTCTGAGAGACGTGCGGCAGCGTAGCCGTCGGGATTCTCCTGTGGGGTATCCATATAGCGCTCGCCGTACATGATCTCGTAGAAAGCCCAGTCGATCACCGGACCGCCGGCGACACCGACCTTAAATGTATCGCCGTGGGTCAGCATCAGGTTGGTGGTCATGAAGCCACCGAAGCTCCAGCCGTAGACGCCGAGTCGGTCGCTATCGACGTAGGGCAGGGAGGAGAGGAACTTCACTCCCTCCATCTGGTCTGCCATCTCTGCCTTGCCCAGCTGACGGTGGATGATGCTCTCGAAGGCCATGCCGCGATTGTCTGAGCCGCGACCGTCCACCGTAAAGACGATGTACCCCTGCTCAGCCATGTAATTGTCCCAGTTGTACCTAAGGCTCCGCCAGCTATCCGTCACCAGCTGCGCATGAGGACCACCGTAGACGTAGACAATCGTCGGATACTTCTTCCCTTCCTCGAGCGTGGCGGGCAGGGTCATCTTATAGTAGAGATCGGTCACGCCATCAGCAGACTTGATCGTCCCCAGCCTGACTTCCGGTCGGCGAGTAATATCACTCGGCACCTCGCACTTCTTGAGCAGATGCGACCGCACTGCTTTCTTTCCTAAGTCAATGATCCGAACTTCTCCGGGGGTGTCCTTGGAGCTAAAGAGGTCGTACGCTGTCGTAAAGTCCGCAGACAGACTGCAGGAGTGCCATCCCCGCTCTGGCGTGATGGCGGTCATCTTGCCGGTCGCAAGCGCTACCCGATAGAGTGCCTGACCCATGGGATAGCCTTCGTTGCCGAGGAAGTAAGCGTAGCGATCATCGGGCGAGATCCCATAGAGCGACTTGACCTCCCACTCCCCCTTGGTGAGCCGGCGGATCAGCTTGCCGTCCTTTGTGCGATAGAGGTAAAGGTGACGGTAGCCATCGATGCGGGTGGAGCGGACAAACGACTTGCCGTCACTGGTGAAAGCGATGGGCTGAAGTGGCTCGATGTATCTCTCGTTGCGCTCCGTCAGCACGGTCCGTAGCGGTTGACCGCTCTCCACACTGTACTCCACGAGGTTGCACTCGTCCTGAGACCGTTTCACCTCGTCGATGTAGAGGCTCTTCTCATCCGGAGCCCAGGAGAGGTTGGTGAAGTACCTGTCTGTCGGCTCACCTGTGGCGAGGTAGTGGATGGAGCCGTCGGTCGTGTCGTAGATGCCTACGGTCGTCCTCTGAGAACCTTGCCCTGCCATCGGGTACTTCAGCGGGTCACTCTCCGCTATCGGGCGATGGATCCGGACGATCGGATAGTCCGTCACCTCCGACTGGTCGATGCGGTAGAAGGCGAAGTACCTGCCGCTCGGGGAAATGAAGATGCCCGACTCGGTCCCAAACTCGTTTCGCGCTGCCGGCATGCCGTACACAATGTCGTGCGATGAGTCGCTTACCAGTTCCCGTGGCTCAGCCGCACCGCTCTCCAGCAGTGCCATCGTCTCTCCGTCTGAGAGAACCAGATATGCAGCTCCCGGAGCCACCTGCAACTGCTGCCACCTACTGCTGTCGTAGGTGAAGTGCTTGGCGATCGTCCCGGACTTCAGGTCGATGAAGTCGATGCCTTTATCTGTCGTTCGGGAAAGGTAGTCGCCATTTCCATAGACCGTCAGCCAGGGAATCGCCTTGGCCGGTGCACCGGCGATCTGAGACCACTCCTGCAGCGTCAGGAGGTCGGTCTCACGACCTGACTTGTCCACCAGCTTGAGCCTCTCCTTGTCGTAGGTGATTACGCCATCACCGGTGAGCCCACAGACCATCGGTGTGGAGGGCTGGTGACTCCAGTAGGTTCGCCCGCCGGGAGTGACATCATCCAGCGTCAGTGGCTCGACGGTCTGCGCCTGTAGCAGGTGACAGCCGGCGATCAGGGATAGAAGAAAAAGGTAAGTCTTGGTACTCATTTTATTTCTATATGAACTCTTGTATAATATGCAAAGGATTATCGTATGAGAGAGACCCCCTCGGACTAGTGTCGGTATGAGAGAAAACTAATACCGATATTAGTGATCACTAATACCGATATTAGTCGTCACTAATACCGGTAAAAGAAATCACCCCGATGAGGACGGATATTTTCGTCATGATCCACTGCTGTCTCCCTTATGCGTTAGCTCAGTGTAAATGTACCAAAAGAAGTCCGAATCATGCTCCCTCCGGTATCCGCGCCGTAGGCTCCTCGGTAGGTGGGTAGATCCTGGCGCGCCCCTTCAGCAGGTAATAGCCGCCCGCCAGAGTCCCCTTGAGGATACAGGTGATGCAGATCGTCCACCAGAGGCAGGCGATACCGCCGAAGAAGTGGAGCAGCACAAGTGCCAGTGGGATGCGGAGGAAGTTGCACCCGATGCTGATCGCGGAGGGGGGCAGTGGGCGTCGCATGCCGTAGAAGAAGCCCTGGAAGCAGACCTCGATCATCATAAAAGTCTGCGCCCAGGCATCGATGCGGAGGTACTCCGCTCCGGAGGCGATGCCGTGAGGGTCGTTGGGGATAATGAGTGAGAAGAGGAATGACCCGCCGAAGTAATTGATCAGCGTCCCGATGATCCCGAAGAAGAGGCAGAGCCATAGGGTAAATCGCAGCCCCTCCCGGATCCGTCCGTACTTCGCAGCGCCATAGTTTTGCGACACAAAGCTGGAGAGCGACGTGGAGAATCCCTGTCCGGCATTCCACGTGATCCCTTCCAGCTGTCCCCCGATCGTCAGCGTCATCACACCCGTTGCGCCCCCTGCGGCGGAGGCGAAGCGTCCGAGGATAAGGTTGATCACTGCCAGGAATGCATTTATCAGCGCTGCAGGTACACCCAGTCTGAGGATCGTCTGTGTGGTTCGACCGGACAGCTTACGGATCATCCGGAAGCCTCCCAGGAGTCGGTCTCTGTACTTCATCTGGATGAGGAGGAGCGACATCAGGATCGCCTGAGAGATGCTCGTGGCAAGTGCGGCTCCGCGTATGCCGAGACCGAGGACAAAGATCAGTATAGGGTCGAGGAGCATATTGAGCCCCAGGCCGATTACATTGACCACAAAGGGGATCTTGGAGAGTCCGGAGGCGTTGTAGATGCCGATGAAGGCATTGCTCAGAAAGATGAAGGGGAAGCCCAGTGCGCAGATCCTCAGATAGTCGGTCGCATACCGATCTACCGGCGCCTCCAGTCCATAAAACCCGATGAAGGACTCGGTGAAGAGAGCAAAGACGAGCGATGTGGTGAGACCGAGGTAGAGCGCCAGCGTGATATTGTGCGCGGCAACGTCCGCCGCTGCCCGCTCGTCCTTTCGCCCGATCCCATTTGCCACAGTCACCTCTGCCCCCACCTTCGTAATGAGTGTGAAGCAGGTGACAAGCCAGGTAAATATCGATGCTGCTCCGGAGGCCGCTACCGTCTGGCTGCTCAGCCGACCAAGCCACGCCATGTCGACGAAGCTGTAGAGCATCAGAGTAAATGAACTCCCCAGGATCGGTAGCGCCAGCGCTACGATCTGCTTGCCGATAGACCCCTTGGTGAGATCCTTTGCCTCTCTCATCAGTGACTAAGAGAGTGGCTTAAGTGTGGAGAGCATGCCGCACGCAGCATCTATGTCCTGGCCGCGCGAGCGACGTATCGTGGCGATGACGCCGTGGGCATTGAGGTACTCTGCGAAGCGCTCGATCACCGCCCGGTCCGAGGCGTGATAGGGTAGTCCGTCGATCGGGTGGTAGGGTATCAGATTGACCCGGGACCGGAGAGGACGGATCAGCTCCACCAGTGCCTTGGCATGGCGGAGATCGTCATTGAGCCCGCCGAAGACGATGTACTCAAAGGATAGTCTCCGCTGTCCGGAGAAGTCGTACTTAACCAAGGTCTCGATTACCTCATCAATAGGAAAGAGCCCCTCCACAGGCATTATCTCAGCCCGCTCCTCGGGGAAGGGGCTGTGGAGACTGACCGCTAGATTGGCCCGCTGCTCATCGAGGAAGCGAGTCAGTCCGACCCGGGGACCGACCGTACTGACGGTGATCCTCTTCGGACTCCAGGCAAGTCCGTAGTCGGAGGTCATGATCTCCAGGACGGAGGCGACCACCTTGTAGTTATCCAATGGCTCGCCCATTCCCATAAAGACGACGTTGGTGAGGGCGTCAGAGTGGGGTACACTTAGTACTTGATTGATCACATCTGCTGCGGTGAGATGTCCGTGGAATCCCATCTGCCCTGTGGCGCAGAAGCGGCACCCCATTCGACAGCCCACCTGTGAGGAGATGCAGAGCGTCGCCCGACCATCCTCCTCAGGGATATAGACGGTCTCAAAGGTCTGCTCCGGACGATCCAGCCTGCGGAAGAGGTACTTCTCTGTCCCATCCCGGGACACCTGTGTGAGAGCGACCGGGCTGCGACCGATAGTACAGCAGGACTTGAGCTTGGAGCGAAGTGCCTTAGGGAGATTGGTCATCTCATCGAGGGTGGTGGCACGCTTGACGTAGAGCCACTCAGCGAGCTGCTTCGCGCGGTACTTCGGTTCCCCTAGTTCCTGCACGAGGGAGGTCAGTTCGTCTAATGTCAGTCCCAGTAATGTTGTCGTACTCATCAGCACACCTTGATTATACCATTAGGACTGCGAAGGTACCACAAATATCCGGTCACATTCTCCACGCCACTCTTGCGGAGCTGTTCGACATACCTCCGGACCTGTCGGCTATAAGCGTCGGGTATCGAGCTTGGGTCTTCGCCGAGCTTGTAGTCGATGATCACGCCATGGCGCTTCCCCTCGCTATCGCTCCGGATCACTATTCGGTCCGGTCGCTGCTCCTGATTGCTCTTTGAGTCAAATAGGGTCGCTTCTGTCCGCACAACTGCTTCACCCCTGGGTGGAAACCAGGAGGCATAGGTGAGATCCTCCATCGCAGTGGAGAAGTTTTGCAGCAGGGTCTGGTAGTCCTTGGAGCTTATCCTGCCGCTCTGGTGGAGCTTGTTGAGCAGGGGCTCGACGTCCTCCTTGCTGTAGACCGATGCCATCAGCCTGTGGATGAGGATGCCGAAGTCAGTCTTCTCATCCGCATACTCATCTCTTACCTTTAGATCCTCTAGGTCCACAATGCTTACGAGACTGTCGAGTGTTACCTGACCACAGCTCGCCGAGGTCGACTTCTCCTGCTGTCGCTGTGGTTTCCTCTCTACGTTGCTCCGCCACACCGGGATGCCTTGACGCTCCTCTTTGACAAGATCACCTCTATGGTCGCCTAATTTGTTCATACGATCGAGGATGATATTATTTATCTTGAGCACCCTGCCACTTTCGGATGTTGGGTTTGTGAAGACATGGAGCTCGCTGACAGCTCTGGTAAAAGCGACATACAGGATATTGGTCTCCTCCATGTAGCTCGATTCTCTCGCTGCCTCATAGATAGGTGCCAGACTGCTCGCTAGTCCCCGCTTCCTATCGTTCATGTCGATCAGATAGATGCCCGGCTTAAGATCTGAGGATAGATTAGGATCATCCTCTGCGATCCGGATCAGACGGAGATCCCTCTTTCTTCTATTCGTCGAGTAGATGTCCCAGTCAGTGAATGGGAGTATGACGACGGGAAACTCTAACCCTTTTGCGTCGTGTATCGTCAGGACATTGATGCGGTTTAGCTCGCCGCTCCCCATATCGACCTTAGCATTATCTATCCTTTGGTCAAGCCAGTCGTCAAATTGCCGAATCGACAGATCCGGACTCCGCCTGCTGTATGAATAAGCCAGATCGATAAAGGAATTGACATAGAGTCTTTCCTCGACCGGCAGCTCACCGAGGAGGTCAATGGCTCTGAGGAGGAACTCATAGACAGACAGACCGGTGGTGGAGAGGTCCATAAGGCTATTGTAGAGCGACTCCACTTGCTGCTCGCCGCTCTCAAGATCTCTGCTGCGCACATAGGACTGGATCATCAGTCTCAGCAGCTTCTCGCTCTGCGGAGAAGGGGAGGAGAGAGCCCGGATCAGAGTCCTAAGGAGACGGATCACGACAGAGCTGGTCAGGCTGAGGGCGCTCTTGCTCACAAAGTCATACTTACCTGCTTCTTCATCTTCCTCAGCAGCCCACTCGGTAAGCCACGTGGCGACATTGGCACACTCTTTATTACCCCGAGATAAGATCGCAATGTCCCCCGGCTGATACCCGCGAGCGAAGAGATCCTTGAGACAGCTGTGAAGGTAGGTCTCGACATTGGGGATGCTCTCATCTTTATCCGGTAGGACGGAGATCTCGATGTACCCAGAGCCGGTGCCTCTCTTCTGATCGGGGACTTCTTGCTTCACATTGTCCCTCTCGTATACCGTCTCGTGGAGCTGAGTCAGGTCGGTGGCGTACTCCTCTGTGTAGTAGCCATTATAATTATAGATGTCTGCAAAGAACTCGTTATTAAAGGAGATGATCCTCTCGTCGCTTCGCCAGTTATTAGGCAGATTGATAACCTCTGAGGTGTTATCAGATCCGGTTTTGCTCTTATCCACCAGGTTGATGAAGTTGCTGCTGTCTGTCCCGCGGAAGGCATAGATACTCTGCTTGGCATCACCGACGACGAAATTCTCGTGTCCACTGCTGCGAGCCTCGTCGATGAGCGGTCGGAAATTGGACCATTGCAGCCTGGAGGTGTCCTGAAACTCATCGATTACAAAGTGGTGCAGTCGCACACCCACTCGGTCGTAGACAAAGGGAGTGTCGTCTCCGTCTATGATCTGATCAAGGAGTTGATTAACCCTGGGAATAAGGAGCAGGTGATTCTGATGCTCATACTCCTCTACGGCGCGTACCATCTCAGTAAGCACAGATAGATAGGGAAGGTAGTCTGAGAGAAGACAGGCTGAGATGTATGTCCTCATCTTATCCTCATCGAGCAATTTACTCACCTGAGACCTCAGAGGATAGACCGTGTCTGCTAAGTAAGATTGCTTCTTGGTCAGCTCCCATGTATTCACCTCCTCGCTTGTCAGTTTACCATCGACGAAGCCGGATACAATGTCTTCGGTGCTCAGCAGCATGTTGATCTTCGTCTTCCATCTCGACAGATCATACCCCCGTAGCTGCTGACCGATCGCTACGATCTTCTCAAACTCCTTCTCCGTATCATGGATGACTTGATCTATCTGTCTCTGAATTTCTGGCACGCTGTTGACTTTGAGCAGGTCTCTCATTTGCTCCCACTCATCGCCATTGATGAGGTGCTTAGCAATGTCAGCGATTTCCTTGAAGGGGTCCACCTGCTTCTCCTTGCCGATCGAGCTATTCTGTAAGGTCAGTACCACCTTGGATATCTCGCTGTAGGTGTCGGCGTCCATCTCGAGCTTTAACTTATCGATGGCAAGGTTGACAGCCTCCTCCACATTCAGTTCGATCTGGTAGGAGCCGGAGACGCTCTGACCTGTGATCTCGTGACGCAGTGATCGGAGCACCTCCTGGAAGAATGAGTCAATGGTCCGGACATTGAAGTGGCTGTAGTCCTCGAGGATCTGCTTCACAGCGTGCTTGCTGAGGCGAGGCAGGTCATCACTCAGTTCCCCCACTGTCTTGCCGACCAGTCCGCTCAGCTCCATGATGACATCCTTAGAGATGCCGGTGATCGCCGTGCCCGTCTTCACCTCGCTCAGGCGGATCAGCTCTCGGAGGATCCTCTGCTTGAGCTCCAGGGTCGCTTTTTTTGTAAAAGTGACACCTAAGATCCCCTGGAATCCAAAGTAGGGCTCTCCCCTTAGCTCAGATCTCAGATTGCGTTCTCCGAGATCTGAGTGTGGGGCATAGTGATTAAGAAAAAGGAGCAGCAGAAATTCCTTGACCAAGTTGTATGTCTTGCCACTTCCTGCAGAGGCAGAATATACCGTGAGTGTCTTCCTGTCCATTACTATCCTCGCGTCCTCGTATATCCCATCTCTCTCAGGAGCGCGACCACTCTCTCGACCAGCTCCCCTTGGAGGATAACCTCTCCCTCCTTGACACTCCCCCCGATGCCACACTTTGCTTTTAGCTCCTTGCCCAGCTCCTCCAGATCGGCAGTCTGTCCGACGAAGCCACTGATCAGAGTCACTGTCTTCCCCTTGCGTCCTTTCCGCTCGATCCGCACCCTGAGCTCCTGATCTTCCTTCGGGAGCGTCTCCTCCTCTTCCCCCAGGGAGAGTCCCTTGAGGAGCGAAGCCATCGTCTCCTTACCGGTCGAGTAGACCAGTCCGCCCTTATTCCTTGCCATCGCTCTTGCCCTTAGGAGTGAGTAGCTCACGGTATCTCTGCGGCTCCTCCAGCAGCTTTACCGCCTCCCTCAGCGAGGGATCAGTCTCCATCATCACCGCATAGTAGCCCTGGGAGCCGAAGTAGTACATCGCCATCTCCCCTCGCAGCAGATCCAGCACCAGCTCCTTATGCGGTGCTATGTCCCTCCGGAGCGAAGGGGTCAGCTTTGCCTTCAGTGCATCAAACTCAGCCTTACTCCCCTCAGCATAGCCCTCAAAGTCAGCCAGTTCTCTCAGCTGCTCGAGTGCCTTGGCACTCATCTCACCGTAGGTGAAGTGGCTGGCCTCCAGCGTGTCCACCAGAGCCTCGTAGTCGTCCGCACTGACGCTGATCTCTCGGCTACTCTTAGGGACAGGGCGCTCGGCGGCGAGCCGGGTGGCGTATCGGAAAAGCGTCCCCTTACGAGAGAGTGAGAGAATGGGCTCCGTGAGTACCTCGTCCTCAACCTTAATGTCAGGTCGTATGCCGCCGCCGTCACGCACGATACGACCGGCAGCGGTGTGGAAGGTCTTCGTGAGACTATCCGGTACGGCTGCCACCGATCCGTCGGGATTGCGGTGGCTGTAGTCCAGCTGCTGGATGCATCGTCCGCTCGGGATGTAGTATCGTGCCACCGTTACCTTGAGGATACCGTTGTAAGGGGTGGGACGGGTCGACTGCACCAGACCCTTCCCGAAGCTCTTACTCCCTATCAGTACGGCTCTGTCCAGATCCTGCAGAGAGCCGGCGACGATCTCGCTGGCAGAGGCGGAGGAGCCATTGATCAGTACGGTCAGGGGGAGGTCCAGGCTGATCGGGTCAGCCGAAGTCCGGTACTCCTGCCCGGACTGGGGCAGACGCCCCTTGGTCTCCATGACCTTAGTCCCCTTGGGGACAAACATCCCCACGATATCTATCGCTCCATCCAGCACGCCGCCGGTATTTCCTCGGAGGTCGAGCACCAGTCCCTTGAGCTTCCCCGAGCTGCTCAGCCGCTCGTAGGCACGCCGCACGTCAGCCGCACTCTTGTCGGTAAAGGAGCTTAGCCTAATGTACCCGATGCGATCGCCATAGATGGCGCTGTAGACCACCTGGTCCACCACCACATTGGCGCGAGAGAGAGTCTTCTCTACTGGCTTCGTCGCACCGACAGGTAGGATGCTCACCCTCACATCGGTCCCTACCGGACCCTTCAGCTTATCACTGATCATAGAGGCGGTGCCGGGCACCACGCTCTTCCCATCGATCTCGAGGAAGGCGTCTCCGCTCCGGAGACCTGCCTTGGCTGCCGGAGAGCCCGGCATAGGCTCCCGCACGTAGACCACCGAGTCCACCTGCAGGATATAGGCACCGATACCGCCATACTCCCCCGTGGTCATGAAGGCAAAGTCCGCCCGATCTGTCTCAGGGAAAAAATTGGTGTAGGGATCCAGCTGAGAGAGCGTCATATTGAGCCCCTGGGCGGTCACCTTCTCCATATCAAAGGTATCGACGTAGAGCGTAGAGACATTACCCAGCACACTCCTATATATATCAATGGCTCGAGAGGTGGCGAGATGAGGGTCGGCGGTGGTCGTCTTGTCGCTCTGAGCAGAGGCAGAGAGGCAGAGCCCCCCGAGGAGACTCGCCGTTAGGAGAGGGAGTATCTTATTCATAGTTAGTTGCACGAAGTTCATGCCACAGACGTCTGTGGCAGGCTGACACAAAGTTCCAATTTTTCTCCCACCTCCACAAATGCGCAGTATTTGACCTCTCTTCCCACGGACTTGGGAAGTAGGGCCAATGCACAAGGAAAAGCCAACTGAGCTATAGTCCTGCTGAGGACTCCAGAGACACGCCTACACCGACCTGGAAGCCAGCAGTTACCACTCCTCCATTTCTGTTACCGGTATTAGACTTAACTATTACCGGTAATAGTGTCGACTAATACCGACTACAGTGATCACTAATACCGGTATTAGTTTGCAGACACCATCTGCCTACAGTCCGAGTGCGTTTTTCTGATCTTGTAGAGCTCCCTTACGATAGGGGACGAGAGAAAAAGGTATATTTGCGAGACATGAAAAGAACGAACAGCTTACCTCAAGTACCTTACTCATGAAGCTATCACAGATCCTTATCGGTGTGGCAGCTGTCGCTATGATGGTCGGCAGTATGCCCGCAGTTGCTCAGGAAAAGTCCGGTCGCCTCACGCTACCGGACATCAATCGTGGGGTCTACTACCCTCGCAGCGCAGGCAGCGGCTTCCGCTCGCTCCGTGGCGACGGCAACTCCTTCACGGTGATTAGTCCTGACCATAAGCGGGTGGTGCGCTACTCGTATGCGACCGGGAAGGAGGAGGCGGTACTCTTCGATACCGCCAAGGCACGGGAGTGCTCCTTCGAGACCTTTGACGACTATCTCATCAGCGACAATGGCTTCCATATGATCATTCTGCGGGAGACGGCGCCGATCTACCGGCGCAGTCGCTCCTATACGGCGTACCACTACGATGTACGGCGCAATATGATCTCTCCCCTCAATGAGACGAAGGGGCAGGTGCGGATCCCCACCTTCTCCCCCGATGGTAAGATGTGCGCCTATGTGATCGACAATGACCTTTATATCAAGAAGTTTGACTACGACACAGAGGTTAGGGTGACGACGGACGGAAAGCGCAATCACGTGATGAATGGCGTGACCGACTGGGTCTACGAGGAGGAGCTCTATCTGACCCGCCTGCTGAGCTGGAGCCCGGATAGCAAGTACCTCTCTTATGCCAAGACTGACGAGAGCGCCGTCAAGATGATCGGTATGACGATGTATGGCAAGAGCGACTATCCCTATATCTACTCCTACAAGTACCCCAAGGCAGGGGAGGAGAACTCCAAGGTCTCCCTCTGGCTCTACGAGGTGGACAATCGGCGCAATGTGCCGATCATGGAGAAGGAGCTGGGCGAGGAGGAGCTCTACATCCCGAGGCTCGGATTTGAGGGCGAGCAGCTCTATGTCTTTACCCTCAATCGCAATCAGAACGACCTCCGCATCTATCGGGTCAATCCCGGTAGCCGCATCGCCAGACTCTGGCTGCAGGACAAGGACGACAAGTATATAGATGAGCATGCGGAGGTGCTGCAGATGCAGATCACGCCCTCGGCAGCGTACCTTGTCAGCGAGCGGGACGGTCGTCCGAGAGTCTACAAGTATACCCCCGAGGGCAACCTCGCCGGACGGCTGACGGATGAGGATGCTGACGTGGAGGAGCTCTATGGCGTATCGCCATCGGGAGAGATCTACTACCGGCTTGCCTCACCCACGCCGATGGATCGGGTCGTGGTAGCGAGGGATGCAAAGGGGCGCACCCGCCTCCTCTCTCCGGAGTCGGGGACGAGCGATGTCACCTTCAGCGACGATATGAGCTACTACCTGCTAAGCCACTCCTCCGCTACTGAGGTGCCGCGCTACACCATTCACCGTACTAAGGACGGGATGGAGCTTCGGGTGCTGGAGGACAATGCTGCACTCGCCAAGCGGATCTCCCCGCTCACCTACGGCAAGAGAGAGTTTATCACCCTGGAGACTGAGAGTGGTCAGCGGCTCAATGGCTGGGTGATGCGCCCGACTGACTATAGAGAGGGGGTGCGCTACCCGGTCGTGATGACGCAGTACAGCGGTCCCGGATCGCAGTCGGCGCTCAATGACTTCTCCTTCGGCTGGGAGGAGTACCTCACCACACAGGGCTTCGTCGTTGCCTGCATAGACGGGCGCGGTACGGGAGGTCGTGGTAGTGACTTCGAGAAGTGCACCTACCTCCGCATGGGATATCTCGAGAGTCAGGATCAGATCGAGGCGGCGCATGCGCTCGGGAAGCTGCCCTACGTCGATGGTGACCGGATCGGTATCTTCGGCTGGAGCTTCGGCGGGTACAATGTCCTGATGACGATGGCACGCGGCAAGGGGACCTTCCGTGCCGGTGTCGCTGTCGCTCCGCCCTACGACTGGCGCCTCTACGACACCATTTACACCGAGCGGTACATGCGTACTCCGCAGGAGAACCCTAAGGGCTACGAGCAGACCTCTGTCGCAACCTATATCAAGGGGATGGAGGGCGCACTGCTGATCTGCCACGGTACGGCGGATGACAACGTCCACTTCCAGAATACGATGCACCTCGTCCCCGCCCTTGTGGAGGCGGACAAGGATTTCCGGATGCTCGTTTATCCGGACAAGAATCACGGTATCTACGGTGGAAATACCCGCAATCACCTCTACCGCCAGATCACCGATCACTTCATTACCCACCTTCGTCCATGATGAGAGACGAACCACGTAAGCCGGCCTGGCTGAAGATCGATCTCAGCAGCACCGATAGCTACAGCCATACCTCCCACACCATCACATCTGGCGGGCTACATACGATCTGCGCCAGCGGTAAGTGCCCCAATCGGGCTGAGTGCTGGAGTCACGGTACAGCCACCTTTATGATAGGAGGAAACTACTGCACCCGGCGCTGTCGCTTCTGTGCTACCGCTTACATGAGTAATCCGCCGGCCCTCAATCCTGACGAGCCGGAGTCTGTAGCTCGAAGCGTCCGAGAGATGGGGCTACGCTACGCCGTCGTCACCTCGGTGGATCGGGATGATCTGGAGGACAGTGGCGCAGCACACTGGGCCGAGACGGTCCGTGCCATCCGTCGGCTCTCACCGGAGACAAAGATCGAGGTGCTGATACCGGACTTCAGATGGGACATGAGTGCTGTCGATACAGTCCTCGAGGCGGGTCCTGATGTGGTGGGCCATAATGTGGAGACCGTCCGACGCCTGACCCCGCATGTCCGCTACCGGGCAACCTACGATGGGAGCCTTGACGTGCTGAGACACATAGCTGACCAGGGCTTCATCGCTAAGACCGGCATTATGCTTGGGCTCGGCGAGACAGAGGAGGAGGTGCTGGAGACGATGCGCGACTGCTACGATGTAGGCGTGCAGACGATGACCATCGGTCAGTACCTCCGTCCCACGCGCCAGCATATCCCTGTCGTGGAGTACATCCACCCGGACCGATTCAGGGTCTATGCCGAGGAGGGTAGGGCGATCGGTCTCAAGCATGTGGAGAGCGGACCGCTCGTGCGCTCCTCGTACCATGCCGCTGACCAGTTTGATACCGCTAAGAACTTCCTCGACCTGAGGGATCTGGCTGCTCGTCGCACCCAGGTGAGAAGAGATGATAAATAGTCCAATCGAGATAAATATGAATACTTACGCCAAGATACTTCGTCCTGCCATCGTCGCTTCGCTTGCCGCCTTCCTCACCACCGGCTGCGGGCTGCTCCGTCAGACCACCCATGAGTATGGAGATGAGGCTACGGAGACTACGACGGATCATCACTACGTCATGCTTGTCGGATCGCTCGGAAGTACGCCTGAGGAAGGGGAGATACAGAGCTTTACCCTTCATCCGGTCACTATGGCTATGGAGCATACCGGTACAGTCTCGGCGGCTTCGCCTTCCTTTATGGTGCTCGGCAAGGATCGTCGCACGCTCTTTGTGACCAACGAGATGGTGCGTGAGTCGACGCTCTCCTCCTACAAGCTTGATCCCAGTAGCGGTGAGCTTAGCCTCCTCAGCAAGACCTACACCATAGGAGAGGGTCCCACCTATGTAACGACCAACGGCTCCTTTGTGGTGTCGGCCAACTATGCAGGAGGGAGCATCAGCCTCACGGAGAGCGACAGCAGGGGTATGCTGGCACCGGTAGACTGGCATATTCAGATAGGGGATAAGGGCGTGTCTCACCCCCACTCGGTCTACTTCACGTCGGACGGCTCGCAACTCTTTGCTACCGACTTGGGACTGGATAAGGTCCTCCACTTCGGCATCCACACCGATACGCCGCCGATCACCCTTGATGCCAATCAGATCACGCTCCCCAAGGGCTCCGGTCCCCGGCATATCATCCTCAGTAAGAATGACAAGTTTGCTTACGTCGTCTGCGAATTTACTCCTCAGATCTTTGTCTACCGCAACGACAACGGCGTACTGACTGAGATCCAGCGCATATCCACCCACCGCACGGGGAAGAGCGGGGGACACATTGCCCTCAGCCACGACGGTCACTTCCTCTACACCAGCCATCGGGACGGTGGACAGGATGCGATCATCGCCTTCCGTGTGGATAAGCAGAGTGGGCGGCTCACCTATCTCTCGACCACTCCCACGGGACGTCATCCGCGTCACTTCGCGATCAGCCCCGACGACAGCTATATCGCTGTTGCTCAGAGAGACGACTCGCTAGTGAGCTTCTATAAGCGGGACCGCAAGAGTGGCGAACTGACTCCGATGAAGAAGGCGATCCGAACCGATCGACCGGTATTTATCCTCTGGGAGAGCTTTGATAACTGATCTCTTATGACCTCTGACACCAAGGAGGCGAAGGAGGAGACTCGCTCTCGGCTCCTTTGGCGACTCTGCAGCTCATTCTTTGTCATCGGTGGCTTCACCTTCGGTGGAGGGTACGCAATGATCGAGATGATCCGCGAGACGGTGGTGGAGAAGTACCATTGGCTCGAGGATGAGGAGTTTATTGACTTACTGGCGCTGACACAGTCGCTGCCGGGGGTATTTGCAGTCAATATCTCCATATTCATAGGTATGCGACTGGCGGGCCCGATAGGAGCAGTGCTTGCAGGTATTGCGACGACACTGCCGAGCTTCCTCATTATGCTGACGATCGCCATCTTTGCCGTTTCCTATAGAGATAATCCTACTGTCGATGCGATCTTTAATGGCATTCGTCCCGCAGTTGTCGCGTTGATCGTAGCACCGGTGGTGAAGCTCTGGCGGGGGCTTCGACTTCCCTACTATTGGCTATGGATCCCTATCACCTCGGCCCTGCTGATCTGGCTTGGCGGGGTAAGCCCCGTTGTGGTCATTATTGTGGGTGCACTGGGAGGATGGTTTTACTCTGTCGTGCTACGCAAGTCAGTGCGACATACTGATGAGCCGGATAAGGGATGATCTACCTGCAGCTTATATGGGTCTACCTTAAGATTGGTCTCCTTGGCTTTGGCGGGGGGTATGCCATGCTGCCGCTGATCCAGGAGGAAGTGGTGGAGCACTACCACTGGCTGACGATGCAGGAATTCACCGACATCGTCGCCATCTCGCAGGTAACACCGGGTCCGATCGGGATCAATAGCGCTACTTATATTGGCTATACCGTCACCGGGGGAAATGTGCTCGGCTCAGTCGCAGCCACACTGGCGGTGATGTTTCCCTCCTTTGTCCTCTGCTTCCTCATCAGTCGCGCTTACAAGCGCTTCATCGACAATAAGCATGTGCAGGGGCTCTTTGTCGGCATCCGACCTGTGACGGTAGGTCTCATAGCCTCTGCCGCTCTGCTCCTGATGACTCCGGACAACTTCATCGACGTATGGAGTATTGTCCTCTTCCTCGTCTGCCTTGTCTGTATGCTCAAGCGGTGGGTCCATCCCATCCTGCTGATGATCCTCTCCGGACTAGCCGGCTATCTCATTTATATCTAAAAAGAAAAAAGGCCTCTGCAATTGCAGAAGCCTTTTCTCTTAGCACGCTGTAGTACTTATTTGCCGAAGCGGCCGATGAGCTTAAGGGCTGTGACGGCTGCCTCGATGCCCTTATTGCCGTGCTTGCCACCGGAGCGGTCAGTCGCCTGCTCCATAGTATTTGTGGTGAGGACACCAAAGATGATCGGCACGTCGATGGTGTCGGCATTGAGCTTGCCGAGATTGACAGCAACCGCCTGGCTGAGGTAGTCGAAGTGGGGTGTCTCGCCCTGGACGATACAGCCGATGGCGAGGATCGCGTCGAGCTCCTCCGTCTGTAGCATTCGGTTGCAGCCATAGATGAGCTCGAAGCTTCCCGGCACATACTCTACGAGGATATCCTCCTCCCGCACGCCATACTCCTTGAGCGTGTCGATGGCACCCTGTGCCATGCTATTGGTGACCTGATCATTCCACTCCGATACGACGATTGCGACTCTCTTGCCGGTCGCGTCAGGAATGGTCGTGGGGTCGTAGTTGCTGAGATTGGTTGTAGACATATGGTATATACTCTATTGGTTTTACTCAAATCTTAGGACCTGCGCCGGGTGGATCTTGCCGATTACCCGTGTGGGGATCAGCACCAGGAGCAGGACAGAGATGACGATGATGAGATTAGTGAAGAGAAGGGTCTCCCAGCGGATCTCCATCGGCACGTAGGCGGTGTAGTACTGTGAGGGGTCGAGCTTAAGCGGCTTCCAGGTCATCTGTATGCCTGCAAGGAGCAACGCAAGGGCATTGCCCCACAGCACGCCGCGACCCAGCACGAATGCTGATATGTGGAGGAAGACCCTCCTCAGCGACTTATCCGACTGACCGAGCGTCTTTAGGAGGGCGATGGCGCGCACTTTCTCCAACACAAGGACGATGATGCCGGTGATGATCGTAATGCCGGCGACGACGATCATAAGCACGAGGATCATATAGACATTGGCGTCCAAGAGACCGAGCCAGCTGAAGATGCCCGGGTAGAGCTCCTCGGAGGTGAACATCGTGTATCGCTCTTCATACCGCCCATTGCGGTCCGCTAAGTAGTCGAAGCAGTGGTCGAAGACCTGTCCGACCTGATTGTGGTCGGTCAGGTGTATCTGTATGCCCCCGACCTGGTCGTCGTCGAAGCCGGCGACGGACCGGACCAACCGGATATCCCCCACCAGCAGTGCCTGATCGTACTCCTCAAATCCGGTGTAAAATAGTCCGGCTACCGTGAGACGACGAACCTTGAAGCTCTCCCCATCGGTGAAGTAGGAGAGGCAGCGGTCGCCCACCTTAAGATCAAAGAGCTTAGCTAGCGTCGTCGACATCAGCACTTCCTCATCCGACTCGCCCGTAAAGCGTGGAATCTCTCCTTCGACCATATACTTAGCGAAGAAGTCGGCATTGAAGAGTGAGTCCACACCATGGAAGCCAACTGCTCGGAAGGTGGAGTCGACTTTGATCAGGCTCATCTCATCGGCGAATGTGTAGACTGCAGCCTTGGGGTCACGACTTCGGGCGATCGCTGTCAGGCTGTCGGTCAGACCCTCGGGGAGATCCAGCGGAACGGTGTACCTATTGAATGTATTGTCCGGGTTGGAGATCTTCACACTGCCGATAAAGCCATCGATCTTGCTCCGTATCTCCTGCTTGAAGCCGTCGATGATGAAGAAGGAGATCAGGATCAGCAGGATCCCCAAGGCTATTCCTATAGTCGAGACCTTCACCACCGGTCGCAGCCGGGGCTTCGCAGTCTCGCTGTAGAGGAACTTCCGCGCAATATCTCGCTCTAAGCTCATGACTTAGTACTCGTAGCTCAGCACGCCGCCCTGCCGCAGTATCTCGTGCGAGATCCTGTGACGTTTGAGTGGCTTGCCATTGAAGCGTATCCCCTTGACATAGCTCTTTGCGTCTCGCGGTGCCCCCTCGATGATGAGTCGGTCGGAGCCGTACCAGGTCGGGTCGAGCCGGATTGTGATCCGATCAAAGGTGGGTGCCGTCAGGGCATACTCAGGTACGCCGGGCACATCGGGGTAGAGGCCCATCATGGAGAAGACCGCCCAGGCGGACATGGTGCCGGTATCGTCATTTCCCGGAATCCCGTCAGGAGTCGTGTGGAAGTACTTAGCCAGCAATTCGCTCACCAGCTGTTGCGTCCGCCACTCTTCGCCGCTGAAGTAGGTGAAGAGGAAGGGATAGGCAATGTCCGGCTCATTGGAGGGGTCGTAGTGCCCTTCATCAAAGACGCTCTGAAGATGACAGATAAAGGCTTCTCGCCCGCCGTGAAGACGGACCAGTCCGGGGATGTCGTGGGGGACAAAGAAGGCGTAATTCCAAGCACAACCCTCGTGAAATCCGGCATTGGGCTCAAAGTTCTTCCCCAGCTCAGGGTCGTAGGGCGATAGGAAAGAGCCATCCGGCAGCTTAGGCCGAAGCGTCTTCGTCGCCGGATCGAAGTAGTGCCTGTAGCCGAGGCTCTGCTTGTAGAATCGCCTCGCCTCCTCCTTTTGTCCAAGTGAGTCTGCAAGAATGCTCAGTGCATGATCCGCTACGTAGTACTCGAGTGCATGGGAAACCGAGTTGTCGTACTTTCCCTTAAGAGGTACATATCCGAGTCGGAGGTAGTCATCGTTGTCCCTCCTCAGGAGATTTGCTTCACTCGGTAGGGTAGCAGACTTAAGCATCGCCTCATAGGCGGTCTCTATGTCGTAGCCTCTAAGCCCCTTGAGCCACGTGTCGACGATTACCGGTATGGCGGGATCTCCCTCCATCGTGAGCGTCTCACGCCCGATCAGTTCCCAGCGGGGCAGCCAGCCCCCCTCCCGGTACATATCGATCATCGACCGAACCATATCGAGCTGCCGCTCCGGATAGACCAGGGTCATCAGCTGGTGGACGTTGCGGTAGGTGTCCCATAGAGAGAAGATGGTATACCGGTCGTGTGCCGTCTGTCCCACGCTGTCGCTCTCCATAGCCGGGTACTGACCATTGATATCCTGGAGGATGCTCGGCTGGATCATCGTATGGTAGAGTGCTGTGTAGAAGACCTTCCGCTGCTCCTCAGTACCGCCCTCCACGGTGATGCAGCTTAGCTCCTTCTCCCAGCTTGAGGAGGCAAGCTCCCGGAGTTGAGCAAAAGAGAGTTTCGCCGTCTCCGCCTCCATATTTTGCCAAGCGTTCTCAGTGCTGACGAATGAGACGGCAAGTCGAACTTCGATCGACTCCCCCTCACCTGTATCATAAGTGAAGTAAGCGCCGATGTCGTCTCCGGCAATCTCCCGTCCGTACTTTGTGTAGACCTTATACCTACCGGCGTGTTGGTCCCACTCCGCCTCGGCAGTCATCGGCCGCTGATGCTTCCACCAGCCGGTCTGCTTGGGCGTCTTGGACACCCGAAGGGCAAAGTAGATCGGATAGACCGCTTGAGGGACATCGTAGCAGAAGTTCCCCAGCAGCTTCATCCCCTCGATCTCAGTCTCACTTTTTCGCCTAAGGAAAGCCCCCGACTCATTTGTCAGTCCTTCACCGAGATTGAGCAGCAGGTGACTCTCACCGGCGGGGAACGTGAATCGGCTGACCCCGGTCCGCAATGTGGAGGTGAGTTCGGCAGAGATGCCGTAGCGATCGAGCCGGACGGCATAGTACCCCGGCTCGGCATGCTCCTCACTGTAGTCGGTCCCATACTTATGGTAGTCCGGCTCCAGCGGTCCGGTCGTCGCCATCAGCAGGAGGGAGCTCATATCCGGGCAGCCGACACCACTCAGATTGACGTGAGCAAAGCCGGTGAGGAAGGAGTTGGTCCACTCGTATGGTGTACTCCACCAGCGACTGTCTTTGTCGTAGGTGTTGTTGTCCGAACCCATGACGTTGAAGGGCGTGACGGACATAATCCCCCACGGACATCGAGCACCGGGGTTAGTCGTGCCGTAATTGGTGGTCCCGATGAAGGGATCCACATACTCCACAAGGCGCTCCTGCCCGTGGGCAAGAGCGCAAAGGAGTGAGAGTAGGGCAGCAGCAACGGCTGCGGCACTCTTAGGCATAGATCGAGGCAATCAGTCGTCCAAAGAGCTTCGTCATGCGGTCCGAGGCAGCATCAGCAGCCCGGATCACATCATTCTCATCATTGACATAGTCGGGGTCATTATTGAAGCACTCGTTGGTGATGCAGGACATCCCGAAGACGTGCATTCCACAGTGGCGGGCGACGATCACCTCCGGCACGGTGCTCATACCGATGGCGTCCCCTCCGATGAGGGAGAGCATACGGCACTCGGCAGGCGTCTCATAGGAGGGACCTGTCCAGCCGAAGTAGACCCCTCTCTGGAGGGAGATTCCCAACTCATCGGAGAGTCTCTCAGCCTCGTGGATCAGCCCCCGATCGTAGGGGCGGGTCATATCCGAGAAGCGGGGACCAAAGGCATCGATATTGGGCCCGATCAGAGGATTGGGAAGCCAATTGATGTGATCGGTGATGATCATCAGATCGCCCACATGGAATGAAGTATTGAGCCCTCCTGCAGCATTGGATACAAAGAGGTACTGGATGCCTAAGAGGTGGAAGACCCGCACGTGGAAGGTGACCTTATCCATCGGATAGCCCTCGTAGTAATGAAAGCGCCCCTGCATGGCGATCACCGGAGCGCCGTCCAGCGTCCCGATGATCAGATTGCCCTTGTGTCCCACTGCCGTACTGACAGGGAAGTTTGGGATATCCTTGTAGGGGATTACCTTAGCATTCTCTATGCGGTCAGTGAGCTTCCCGAGCCCACTTCCCAGTGTGATCGCCACCTTTGTTCCTTCCGGCACAAATGGACGGAGGTAATCGGCGGCTGCCTGATAGTCTTGTAGATTCATCTCTTGAGTGTTATATGATTATACTGCTACACCGCTGCGACGGAAGAGCTCCTTGGACACTTCCTCGAAGCGCTCCCTGATCTCCCTCTCTCCCGGTATGACACGGTGTCTCATCAGCACCTTCCCATCGACGATCGTCGTGTCGATGACGTCGCCATTGGTGGCGTAGACGAGGTTGGAGATCAAGCTGTGTGTCGGAGTCATGTCGAGTCGGGAGAGGTCGACCAGACAGACATCGGCAAGATAGCCCTCCTCAATGCGACCACTCTCCAGACGAAGGATAACCGCCCCGATACGAGTGGCGCTGTCGAAGAGATCTCCCGCCTTATTCACCGTTGGGTCTCCACTCCAGCTTTTTCCCATGAAGGAGGCGCACTTCATCGCCGTGATCATGTCGAGGTTATTTGAGCTGGAGACGCCATCCGTCCCCAGTCCCACCCGGACACCCCGGCGGCGCAACTCTTCGTATCTGAATTGGCTCCCCGAGGCGAGCTTCATATTCGAGGCAGGGTTATGCACCACGCTACAGCCGTGATCGGCCAGCATCTGGATCTCCTCACTGTCGAGCCAAAGTCCGTGAGCCAGTACAAGGTTGTCCGACAGCACTCCGATCTGATCGAGGAAGCGAACGGGTGTCGTGCCGTACTTCTCGCAGCAATCGCGCCACTCGGTGTAGGTCTCTGAGAGGTGGAGGTGGACGAGGAGTCCATTTGCCTTCGCAAAGTCGGACCCATACTTGAGTTGCTCAGCCGATACCGTGTAGATGGCGTGAGGACCGACTGATAGCTGCACCCTATCTGAAAAGGTGCTGAAGAGCTTGAGATACTCCTCCAGCCGCTTGCGGTCCAGCGCCGCCCGCTCCTCATTCCATCGGTCAAAGAGGGTATAAGAAAGGTTGGCTCGCAGACCGCTCTCCTCCACAGCTCGAGCCGTCCCTTCGGGGAGGGTGTACATGTCGAGGAAGGCTGTCGTGCCGCTCTTGATCATCTCGAGGGTGGCTACACGGGCACCCCAGTAGATGTCCTCCTCCGTGAGGTGAGCCTCTACGGGCCAGATCATATTATTGAGCCAGTCTATCAGATTGAGATCATCGCCGTAGCCACGGAAGAAGGTCATCGCCGAGTGGGTGTGACCATTCACGAAGCCCGGTATGATCGCCAGCCCGTCCCCCTTGATCAGGTCTGCCTCCGGATAGTCAGCCGGGGAGACGGAGCCGATCTTAGAGATCCGACTTCCCTCTATCAGTACATCTGCCCTCCGACGGTCATCGGAGGGCAGGAGTACATTCTGGATCAGTAGTGAGGACATAGATTACTTGTGACCGAAGCGGGCGTAAAACTCCGCAACCGTCTCGATGCCGTTGTAGAAGTTGGTCAGCGGGAAGTTCTCATTCGGCGAGTGGATGCCGTCAGAGCCGAGACCGAAGCCCATAAGGATGGTCTTCGTCTGGAGGATCCGCTCGAAGAGGATCACCACGCCGATACTGCCACCACTATGATAGGCAATGGGACGCTTGCCCCATACAGCCTCAAAGGCATCCTCTGCCACCTTGTAGGCAGGCAGATCGGTCGGGCAATTGTACGCATCGGTACCGCTCAGGTTGGTCACCTTGACACGCACGGTGTCCGGAGCGAGCTCCTTGATATAGGGCTCAAAGGCGGCGATGATCTTATCCTTATCCTGATTGGCTACGAGTCGGGTGGAGATCTTGGCGGTCGCCTTGGCGGGGATGATCGTCTTTGCTCCCTCACCGGTGTATCCACCATAGATGCCGCAGACATCCAGGGCCGGTCTCCAGCTATTGCGCTCGTAGGTGACGTAGCCCTCCTCGCCCTGTACGCCGGGCACGCCGATCGCATCGGAGTAGGACTTGTCGTCGTACGGGATCTGAGCCACTTGCTTGTGATCCTCCTCGGTCATATCGATCACGTCATCGTAGAATCCCGGGATCGTCACCTTGCCCTCCTCGTCGTGGAGCTTGGAGATGATCTTCCCCAGCTCGTTGATCGGGTTAGCTACGGCACCACCATAGTGACCGGAGTGGAGGTCGTGGCTCGGGCCGCTCACCTCTACCTCCCAGTAGCACATACCTCTCAGTCCCGTGGTGATCGATGGTACCTCGTTGCTTACCATATCGGTGTCACTGACGAGGATTACGTCACAGGCGAGGAGATCCTTATGCTTCTTCAGGAAGCTCTCCATATTGATCGATCCGATCTCCTCCTCTCCCTCGAGGAGCACCTTGACGTTGCACTTCACCAGACCCAGCTCAAGGGCGGTCCGCAGTCCTTGTACCTGCGTGGAGGACTGTCCCTTGCAGTCGTCCGATCCACGGGCTACGATCAGGCCGTCCTTGATTACCGGTTCGAAGGGATCCGGCTGATTCCACTCATCGAGCGGCTCTGCCGGCATCACATCATAGTGTCCGTAGACGAGCACCGTGGGTGCCTCCTCGCTATACTTCTTCTCTGCAAAGACTGCAGGGTGTCCTCCAGTCGGCAGGATCTCTACGCGATCCATACCGATGCTCTTGAGGATCTCGCTCCAGCGCTCGGCGCAGCGTACCATATCCTCCTTGTGGGATGACTGTGAGCTGATGGAGGGGATGCGGATGAGTGAGAATAGATCCTCAAGGAAGGCATCCTTATGCTCCTCGACAAACTTCTTGATTTCCGGATTTGTGGCCATAAGTGGTTTAAGTTGTACTCGGCTCGGGAGATCGTCGCACAGCCGAGGGGTGTCTATTATATACGTGTAGGTGCTGTGGGATCTCCGAGGAGTGGCGACATAAAGAGGTCACCGACCAGCGCTCTCCGCCGCACCTGTCATCAAATTTACCCTTTTCCTCCTTTTCAGACAAATATGCGCCACGGAAGTGAAGTCAGTCATGAGAAAATGCGCTATCTTTGGCGCACGTATCAACCACCAACAGACAAGATTATGAACCCTTCCCACTTACGTACGCTTCTGCTGTCTATCTCAGTGCTCCTGCTGACCGTCTCGCCCCGTCTCCTGGCTCAGAGTCCGTCAGACCAGTATGAGTGTCTCTACCGGTATCATTACAGTGGTCCGACCACTTCTGCAGAGGAGGGGGATAGCGGCCTGGACATTATGGTTGCTATTATGAGTGCTCAGGAGCAGCATAACGAGAGTCTCCCTCAGGAGCTCTCTACGCTGGTGATGCTCCGGATGGGAGACCAGCGCAGCTACTGCCGAGACTATACCGCTTATCGGGTGGACTCCCTAATGACCGAGGCAACCCGACCAGACAGTCTCCTGCAGAGTCTTCAGATGGCAGCGGTGGACAATCTCTTCTACTTCGACCCCTGCGTCACTATGGACCTTGGGCGTGGAGAGATGACGCTTATGGAGACGATCCCACTCTCCTACTATACCTACACCGAGCCGATGATGTCGATCGACTGGACCCTCTCAGAGGAGACCAAGGAGGTGTGCGGCTACAGCTGCAAGACCGCCACGGGTAGCTATGGTGGACGGACCTGGGTCGTGCGGTATGCTCCCGGGATCCCCTCCGCCTTTGGTCCATGGAAGCTCCACGGATTGCCCGGTCTGATCCTCGAGGCGGAGGATGCCGAGGGAATGCACCACTTCACGGCGGTTCGCTTCGCCAAGGCAACAACGCCACTACCGGAGCCGGACCGCTCCATGGCGATCCGGACTACCCGTCAGGATTTCATTAAGGCAAAGTCACGTCAGACGGAGATCCCTATGGACGGCATCACGGAGATGACTGTCCGAAGTAATGACAACGGCCAGAGAGTCGTTTCAATCGACGGCTTTACACTACGACCTCTTGTCTCTACGACCCGGCCCCTGGAGCTGAAGTGATGAGACCCCGCCGATACTTTCTCTCGCTCTTGCTCCTCCTTTGCTCTCTCCCGCTTCTTGCTCAGGAGTATAAGCTCTCCGGACGGGTAACCGGTGGTGAGGGAGAGGCGGTGGTGGGCGCCCGGGTGACGCTGAGTCACGAGGGGCAGATCCTCGCCTTTGCCTTTACCCGCAAGGGGGGACGCTTCGCCCTCACATCCGATCGCAGTTACCCGAGGATGAAGCTCTCTATCAGTCATCTCTCGTACGAGACGGATAGCATCTCGCTGACACCCGATCGTCACGAGGTGACACTACGTCTCTCCCCGCGTGTGTCACAGCTGCAGGAGGTGACGGTGGAGGCCTACCCGATCATCGAGCGGTCGGATACGCTCACCTATCTCCTCCGTTCCTTTACTGAAGCGGGGGACTATACCTTGGAGGATGCGATCAAGCGTCTGCCGGGGGTGGAGGTGGATCCCAAGGGACAGATCAGCTATCTCGGTAAGGCGATCAGCCACTTCTATATCGAGGGAATGGATCTCCTCGGCGGACAGTACCACAAGGCGACACGAAACTTGGATGCCAAGAAGGTAGCCTCAGTGGATGTGATGAGGCACCATCAGGATCGGAAGATAGATAAGGATGTGCCGACGAATGACGTGGCGTTGAATGTCCGACTGGAGAAGGATGCGAAGAGCCGCCCCATCTGGTCGGGGAGTGGAGCGATCGGCTATGGGGGTAGGGTGCGGTACGACGCCTCACTCTCGTCGATGCTCTTCGCCCACTCTATGCAGTATATGGCGCTGCTATCAGGAGGCAATCAGACGGAGCGTGCTCGCGATGATGCACTCGACCTAATCGTGAGAGGAGACTCGCCTACCGCTCTTGCGCAGCGGGTGATTGGCGAGGCCTCTGCATCTGCGCCGCCGATCGATCGGGAGCTCTACATCAGTCCTCTTGACCTCTCCGTCTCCGGATCGGTCCTCCGCGCCCTATCGGATGATCGGCAGCTCCGTGTGCAGGCACGCTATGGACGCAGCTCTACCGGCTACGGCTATGCGATAGAGAGGCGCTTCGCTGACGGGACAGTGATCAGTGAGGAGAGCAATCCAACTGCTCTCGTCCATCTGCCGGGCGTGGAGATCGAGTATCGGGACAATCAGGAGGGATACTACCTCAGTAATAGCTTTGTCCTTGACGGAAAGATTTCTGATGATCAACTGCCAACCCTGCTCGGCGGGGGTGGATCCCACTTTGTGCAAAAGCAGTCTCGTGGTCTATCTCTCCTCGATGAGATCGCCTACAGCCGCCGTCGCGGGACCCAAAACCACCGAGTGGAGGGGCGGGTGAGTCTCGTGACGATCCCGGATCAGTGGATGGGTATCGGATCCTCCGATGAGGTCTCTCTTCGGCAGTATGCTCAGGGGGGATCCGTGGGTGCGGGTGCTACCTATACGCTCAGTGAGACAAAGGGGGCGCACAGGCTCCACGGTACCTTGGGACTGACCTACTCGGGCGACCATGTGGAGACCTATCAGGAGCGGGAGGGTGCCGAGCGTACCGCCCTGAATGACCTCGATGTGAGCACTACCTCTCTCGGGCTGTCGACAGGATACACCTATACTCGTCCGCGAGGGCTCCGCTGCGTTTTAAATGCCACGCTGGCACTCACGGGCAACTACCTCTCGCTCCGCAATAGCGGGGACCGACCTCTCAAGCTCTCCCGCCCGATCTTTACCATCAACCCCTCTCTGTCGGCGGACTTTGCGCTGAGTCCCTTCTCCGAGGTCAGCCTTGGTGCCAACTACAGCAGTGGCTATGGCGGAGCTGCCTCCTTCCTCTCCGCCCCGGTTCGTACCGGACTGACGCAGACCACCACCGGCTCCGGAACACTCTCAGAGAGCTCTATGATCAATGTGACGGGGGACTACCGCTTCAGCCAGCCGATGAAGATGTGGTTTGTCCGGCTCAGCGGGGGCTACACCCGGATCCGGAGCAATACCCTCGCGACTCAGACGATAGAGGAGGACATGATCGGCACCGGTGCTCTGCAGACGGATAACACCTCGCACCTCTACAGTGGCGACCTCACGGTGACGAAGCGCTTCCACGCCTATAAGACTGCCCTCCGGCTCTATACAGGCGTCTCTCGTGCCGACTATCGGGTGATGCAAAATGAGGTGCTCCTCCCCTACAGCTCCACCACAATGTATGTCACACCTGAGCTCTCCACCACGCCAATCCGAGGGCTGGAGCTCTCCTACTCGTACAACCTCAGCCGCACGATGATGAGCTATGGCGGCACCTCAGCTCAGCCGGTCATCTCCTACAGCCATCGCGCCGGTGTGAGTGTGCCGCTACTGTGGGGGGTGATCTGGAGGACAAACTGCCGAGTCACTACCTACACCGCATTTGAGGGACCGGATCGGACCTTCCCTCAGCTCAGTACCGCGCTCTCCTATAGTCAGAAGTCTCTCTCGGTCGATCTCCGGGTGCTCAACCTACTCAACCACCAGTCTTACCGCTACCTCACCTTCGACACCGTCAATAGGTATGCCTACCGGTACGACCTTCGACCGAGGACCATCCTCCTATCTCTGCAGCTCTCGCTCTGAGACCTGTGAAATGCTACCGTCTCTTATTCGCAGTATAGCAGCGGAAAATACTCTTCTACCTCAGGGGGATTTCTAATACCGGTATTAGTCAACACTATTACCGGTATTAGTCATCACTAATACCGGTAATAGATCGGAGCCACTTCTGATCCGTGTGCAGAGGGACTCGACGTAATGGTTTTACTTGACAGCCTTATCGGTCCGGCTCGATTCGAAGTGTTTCGCTCTTCCCCTTCCCATAGGTGAGGATGAGGGTCAGCGGCACATTGGAGTGGATGGTCACCCTGGGGCGTTCATTGGCTGAGCTTCGCCGAGCACACTTCAGATCTACCATACCATCTGGTCCGAAGGGGTACCGCTCGATCCCGTGCGCCTCCAGCTGGTGGATGTCCCAGCGGATCGTCTCCTCGGGGTAGTTAGCCTTGATCCCGATGAGGTATTCGATCAGGAGAGCGATAGGAGCGAGTCCGCCCCAGCCCACGAAGCGATCCCGCGCCATAAATCCCGGCTCAGTCGCCTCCGGAGCATAGTACTCATAGAAGGTCCCTGTCCGTCGGTACACCTCCAGTACCGCCTGATAATGCTTCGAGGCAATGTCGTAGGCGAGATCACGGTAGCCCTGTCGAGAGAGACTGGTGATCACCATATAGTTTGTTCCCGGCCAGACGCCTCCCTGCCAGTAGCGACCATTGGGTCGGTACTTGGGGTGATCGGCAGAGAGAGAGGGAATGGGGTGAGGTCGGGCAAATTCGCTCTCCTTCGTCAGGTGTGCCACCAGGCGATCCATTCGCTTCCTGTCCAGTACGTCGGTCATCAGCGCCCAGTAGGCTCCGATCCCCTTGGCGTCGCAGAGGGTGCCGTCGTGGTACTGGTCGTAGAGGAAGCCGCTCTTGTCGTCCCACAGCTGAGTATTGACATAGTCCTTTAGTGCCAGCGCCTCGGTCTCATAGTCCTCGATCTCCTGCCACCGCTCGATGTAGAAGCCCATCTCGAGGAGCTGGTAGGCGGTCATGATCTGCTGGAGATTGGTGTCGAGCCAGATCATGTGACCGTGGGAGTAGATCGGATTGTACCCCTCCGGCACGCGTGGCATATTGTCCATCCCGGTCCCCCAGCCACTGCTCCAGTAGGTGCCGTTGCGCCAGGTGCGATTGAGCCGTAGCCAGTCGTAGTAGCCGCAGAGCACGGGGAAGACGCGATGCAGTCGCTCGAGATCACCATACTGATGGTAGTAGACCATCTCGCACCAGGGGAGCAGGTTGGGACCCGTGGAGGTGGGATCGTATCGCTCGAAGCAGTCAGCGCCGTCCGCCTTGATCTCCCTGCAGATGAATCCGTCGGGGTGTTGCTTGGCGTAGAAGTTGTCAAGCGTCCTCTGGAAGGGGAAGAATCGGTCTCCGTAGCGGGCAAACATCAGGATGAAGCAGTCGTCCCACATGAAGAGGTTCCCATTATAGGCCGTGTCAATATATGTGGCGACAAAGCCCGATCCGGGGTCCGGCTGACGAATGTTGTCGATAGCTATCCTCCAGGCATCCCAGTACATCCCGATCTCCTCCTCGTGTCCCTCCCAGATCGGAGAGGGGAGGATCGTCCTTGCTTCGTCAAATGAGCGGGGCTGTGTGATCCCGGGCTTCATGGTCCGGAAGGCATTGTCGGTGACGAAGACGTTCTTCACATAAGTATTCTTGTACGGCAGTCTGTAGATCGAGTCGTTTCCTGCGCTGATCTGCGCTGAGGCAACTGCCACTGTGCCGGTCATCGCCAGCAGGGTCAGACATATTGCTTTTTTCATAATAACTATCATGGTGTGGGGTTGGTCGTACGCTCTTCCACAGTCTCTTGCAGGAGCTCGCTTGGGCTCCCGGAGACGGAGCAGTGGTGCAGGCGTCGGTACTTCTGGGGCGACATGCCCATGACGGACCTAAACTGGCGGGAGAGGTTCTTGGGGCTACCGAAGCCCATCTCCTCTCCCAGCTCCATGATCGGCCTGTCACTGGTGATCAGGAGGTGGGCAAGCTTCTCGACGCGATACTTCATGATGTACTTCTGTATCGTCTGGCGTGTGGCTCTCTTGAAGCGTATCTCCAGGTGTCGGCGCGAGAGGGGAACCTGTCGCACGACGTCCATCACGGAGAGCGGGTGAGTGGAGTGGTCTTGGATGAAGCGGATCGCCCTCGCCACCTCACGGTCGCTGATGGATAGGATGTTGGTCGAGGCGCGCTCGCTGATCCTAACAGGTCGGACAACTACGTCCTCCACCCTGTCGGACTTGTGGGAGAGGTATCGGTCGATCTGTGCTGCCGTCTCATATCCTCCCTGTACGACATCTAGTGAGATACTGGAGAGAGGAGGGTCCGCTAGACCACAGATGGTCCGATCGTCGTCCACCCCAAGGATCGCCACGTCCTGGGGGATGCCGATGTCAGCGACACGGCAGAGCTCTGCGATACGGATCCCCTCATTGTCATCGCAGGCGAAGATAGCCGTCTCCGGAGGTAGCTCTTCCAGGAACTTGATCAGACGCTCCTGACGGTAGTCCCACACCTCGTCGATAGAGGTCTCGCGGTAGTCGGTCAGAGCATCTGCCAGCCCCGCCTCCTCGAGGTAAGACCGGAAACCGTAGTACCGCTCCTGAGACCAGAACACATCTCGGTAGCCAATGAAGGCAAAGGAGGTGAAGCCCTTGCGGATGAAGTACTCTGCTGCCATCTCGCCTGTCCCCCGGTAGTCTCCCGTGACGGCAGGCAGCGAGGGGATCGGCACCTTGTAGTCCTGTGCTATCGCCAGTATGCCTGCCTCTCTGAAGGACTCGACTCGATCCCCAGCATCGAAGCGTCCGATGATCGCATCCGCCTCCCATGCTCGGGCCCACTCCAGCACGCCGGCGAGACCATGCTGGCTCTTGTAGCTCGGCGGCATACGGCAGACTGCCCAGCGGTCGTGCTCCTGTGCGTAGGCCTGTATGCCGGCAAATAGATTGTAGGAGTAGGACTCGGTAAAGTCTGTCAGCAGTATCAGTCGTATCATATCACTCGTCAAATGGCTCGAGGTATAGCATGCTCTCCGGGATGGGCTGCCGGAGGAGACTCTTTCCGGTCAGTCCCACCTCGAGTGTCTGTCCCATATAGTCCTCGAAGTAGTCTACCCTAAGCCGGTGAAAGCCTGCCTCCAGTGCGACCACTCCCTCCCGTAGGCGGGCGCTGTGACCTCCGTCGTTGTCTACCACCTTTACTCCATCAATGTAGAGTACCGAGCCGTCATCGGAGTAGGTGTAGAAGCGGTAGAGCCCCCGCTCCGGTATGCGGATGAGGGACTCGAAGATGTAGCCAAAGTGGTCCTCCCGGTCTGCTCCCTCGATAGATAGGTAGGGCAGGGTCCCTTCGCTGACAAGGGGAACAGTGGGGATCTGCTCGGTCTGCTTGATCGTCCCGGCGTAGTAGCGGTACCTCACTCCATGAGTCCGAGCATCGAGAGAGAGTGCTGGCAGATAGTGAGCCGACTGCTCCTCATCGGAGTCGAAGCCGGAGGGGTAGTAGAAGGTGGCCTCCCGACCTCCCTCCGGGGTCGCTATCCAGCTGTCGAAGCGCTGCTCTCCCTCGTGCAGAATAATCATTCGTCCGCCTCTGGGAAGATCTCCATAGGCATCCAGACCGCTTACTCGTCCGTAGCCGAGGGTGACACCGTCTCGGATCGCCAGGGCGTCATTGGCATGGTCGTGTCCGCAGAATACTCCCATTACGCCGCCTAAGTCAAGCAGTGTGCTAAAGAGCCCGCTATTTAGCGTGGAGGAGGAGATGCCCTCGTTTATCTGCCCCTTCCCCTGATCCTTTAGCACCTCAAACTCCGGTATGGGAATGTGGAAGAAGAGCATGGATGGGATGATGTCCCTGCCACTCTCAGAGATGGTCTGGGCATGAGTTCTCCTGAGCCAGTCGATCTGATCGAAGTGTATGTGGTCGTAGTGGCTGATAAATTGGTCCGTGTAGTACTGGCCCGAGTCCAAGAGGTAAAGCAGGGCAGCAATCTCCCCACCGGAGGAACTCTCGATGCGGATCTCTTGATTGCCCTCGCCCTCAATTTCCCTCGGTCCTCTGAGACTGATACAGTAAGGCTTCCCTTCGAGGAGGTCATAGATGGAGTCCTTGGAGATCACCTCAGCATCGTGATTGCCGAGTAGAACGCCGTAGGGCTGCTTCTCATCCTCAAAGAATCGAGTGAGGATCCTCCAGCCCTCTGCCGCGGGACGCTCAGTGATGACATCACCGGTCAGCAGAACCAGATCCGGTCGCTCCGAGCGGATCACCTCCCGGAGAACCTCGTAGGTGCGTGGGGTATTGACTGAGGAAGGGTCGATGTGGAGGTCGGTAAACTGTGCTATACGAAAGGTGCTGTCAGCTCTGAAGCGCAGCACTCCGCGGTAGTCCTGCGCCGATAGGGAACTCAAGCACAGGAGTAATAGGACGATGGATGTAAGTAGTCGCTTCATGGTCTGGCAGTCTCGTGGGTGCAGCGCTCGGAGAGTCCGAGGAGGTGCATGACCTTATGGTAGATCTCGGTATTGTGGTAGATGCCGGTGAAGTAGTCTGATAACGGACCATAGAGGTATATCGGTACCAGCACGCCGCTGTGGCCGCCGGTGGAGAAGTTTCCCTCCACTTCGCCCTTCTCCTCATCTCCACCGAGGACTGTGAGTCCTCCGGTCTCGTGGTCCGCTGTGACAATGACGAGCGTCTCGCCATCCTCTTCGGCCCACTTCATGACCGCTCCGATAGCGCGATCGAAGTCTGCCGTCTCCTGCATTAGCAAGTCGAGGTCGTTGGTGTGACCATAGTCGTCCAACTGAGAGCCCTCGATCATCAGGAAGAAGCCCTCAGGGGTCTGCTTTGCCAAGTGATCAAGTGCAAGACGTGAGGCGTCGGAGAGTAGCTCGCCCCGCTCTAGAGGCACAGGTACGTCCTTTTCCGCATAGACACATAGCTCGCGGCCGGAGGAACTCTTTTCTCCTGCAGCGAAGTCCTTGAGGCTACGGGTGACACGATACCCCTTCTCCTTCATCTCCTGGAAAATATTGCGTCCATCTGGTCTGTCGGCAAAAACTTTTGCCCCTCCGCCCATGATGAGATCGCAATGACTGTCGGGGAATTGCCCGATGATCTCATAGGGTGCCTCTCGCTCTGAGCTGTGGGCGAGGAAGGCGGCCGGAGTTGCATCGTAGAGCCGACAGGTGCTGATCACGCCGGTGCCGAGTCCGGCGCTGTGGGCGTAGTCGATGATGGTGGCGTAGGGTCGATCGAAACTATCTACAGCGAGTGTGTGGTAGCGAGCCTTATGCCCTGTGCTCATCGCAGTGGCGGCTGCGGCTGAGTCAGTGACGAGCTTGTCAAGCGCCGTAGTGATGACCAGTCCGGTGGCCTGAGCATTGGAGAGATTGATGTGTCCCTTATTTACGGTGCGGAGGGCAGCAATATGTGCGAGGCTCATGCCGTCGCCGATCATCAGGACGACGTTGCGTACTTTGGCCCCTCCCACAGGGCGGACCGTTACGGTCTCGTAGGTGGAGGGCAACGTGACGGTCTGACGGCTCGGCTCCTGTGCCGATGCAGTGAGACCGATGAGGAGCAGTGTTATAAGGAGGTGCTTAGATATGACTTTCATGGATCATTAGTGCTTGAGGGTGGGTGTAGTGTAGTCGGTCTCTCCGCGTCGGCGGTACTCCAGTCGTAGTCCCTTGCCCTCAGCACCCTGCCAGTAGAGTAGGGTAAAGGGGTGTAGCCCGCGACTGAGTGCGGCCTTGCCGGTAGCTGAGACGAAAGCGTGCGAGCCGTCATTGAGGACAATTGGTCGGTCGTGGATACGTAGGACGGAGCCATCATCGGAGGTGAGACGAAACTCGTAGACATCGGTCTCCGGTACATCAATATATCCTGTGAAGATTAACGCAAAGAGATCCTCGCGGTCTCGCATCTCTATCGAGGGCTGATCGCAGACACCGCGCTCTACAATAGGAAGTGCGGCGATCTGATCCGTACGCTCGACCGATCCGGCGTGGAGCGTCCAGCTGGCACCATCGGCAACGGAGGTGATCTCCATCGCTTGAGCGTACTCAGCCCTTGTGGCGATGAGCGTCGTGGTGGGCGAGGGATCTAGTCCTTCTTTCTCGGCAATAGCCCGGAGGGTCGTGCTGCGAGTGAGGATGATGGGGGTGCCGGTGTACTCCTTTTTCTCCCCCTCATCGATGGTGTAATAGATCGTCGCTCCGGGGGTGGCTGTGGCTAAGCTCACGCTCACCTGGTCGTGGAAGAGGGTGATGTCGTCCGAGCTGTAGACCGGCGACACGAAGTCCTTGCGAGTCATGCTGTAGGGCTTCTCCTCCACTCGGAAGTCATCTACAGGTTTGTCGGAGAGCGCAAAGGCGAATGTGCCTCCCTGAGCGAGCTCCTCTGTGGTGACAAAGAGGCGGTGCAGCTCCTTCCCATTCAGGCTGATGGATCGGATATAGGGATACTCTGCAGGATCCTTGTCGGTAGTAATGGTGAGCTTGCCTTTCGGGAGCGTCAGAGTCACCTCTCGGAAGCGAGGGGTGGTGATCTGGAGCTCTCCGCTTGCCGGTGTCACCGGATAGAGCCCGAGGGCAGTGAAGAGATACCAGGCAGACATCTGACCGCAGTCCTCATTGCCACTGATCCCCTCCGGAGTGTCGAGGTACAGCTCATCCAAGATCTGACGCGTCAGCTCCTGGGTACGGGAGGGGCGACCCAGGTAATTGTAAAGGAAGGCAAGGTGATGACTCGGCTCATTGCCATGAGCATACTGCCCGATAAGACCGGTGATGTCCTGGAGGTCTCCAGCCGGGGTGGTGTCACTGAAGAGATTGTCAAGAGCGTCAAGCATCTCCTCTGCTCCACCATGGAGAGCAATCATCCCCTCCACATCGTGCATGGGTGCAAAGCGGTACTGCCAGCCATTGGCTTCGGTGTAGTCCTTGCTTACCTCGTAAGGGTCAAAGTCTGCTCCCCAAGATCCGTCCTCTTGACGTCCACGGAAAAACTTGGTGCTTCCGTCGAAGAGGTGGATGTAATTGTGAGCTCGCCTGTAGTAGGTGTCTGCAATCTCTTTCTCCCCGAGTGCCTCCGCCATCCGAGCGATGCACCAGTCATCATAAGCGTACTCGAGGGTGCAGGAGACGGACTCGTTGTGCGTATTGGCGGGAATGAATCCCAGTCTGGTGTAGGCATCGGAGCCTTTCTTGTTGATATTAGAGGACTTGATCATCGCTTCGAGTACCTCCATCGGATCAAGGTCGGCAAGCTGTCCGCTGAGGTAGGCATCTGCCAGTACGGAGACGGCGTGGTAACCGATCATAGTTCGGGTCTCGCCACTATAGAGTGGCCAGATGGGCAGCTCGCCCTGCTCACGGTACATCTGCATCATGGATCGGCACAGATCAGGCACCACTTCCGGGTAGAGAAGAGCGAGGAGAGGATGCTCCGCACGGAAGGTGTCCCAGAGCGACAGAGTGGAGTAGCTCACACCGGAGCCCCTGTGGATCTCATCGTCCATACCGCGATAGCTACCGTCGGCGTCACTTGTCCTATTCGGCGCTACGAGGGAGTGGTAGAGGGCGGTGTAGAGGCAGGTGAGATCCTCCCTCTTTCCTTCTTTTACCTTTACCTTGGAGAGGAGGTCATTCCACTGCTTCTCTGTGCTGGCACAGACTTGGTCGAAAGTGTTCCCGCAGCGTGAGAGCTCCGCATTGAGATTAGCTTCAGCTGCCTCCATAGAGGTCTGTGAGAGCCCGACAAAGATCTCCACCACGCCGTCTTCCGCCGCATCCAGTGAGAGTAACGCACGGATGGAGTCGCCCTGAGCGATCTGTCCATTGACCTCTTCCCCATTCAGGAAAAGCTTGGTCTCTCGTATCGGACGACTCAGGTGGGCGGCAAAGTAGACGTGCTGCCGAGGTACCCAGCCATTGGTGATCGTGTAGCCCCTCAGTGTACTCTCTGAGGTCAGCTCCAGTCCGCTCTCTACGATCTCGTCCCCTTTGATATTGACTAAGTCGATCAGGAGAGATGCTTCTTCTGCCCCCTTTGGGTAAGTGTAGCGATGGACACCCATAAGGGAGCTGGCAGTGAGCTCAGCCTTAATGCCGTTCTCGAGCTCCACGCTGTAGTAGCCTGCATGTGCTTCTTCGCGGTCGTGGCTAAATCCCACCTTAGGTAACCGCTCCTCGTCAATGTGCTCAGTGTAGAGCTTGCTGTCGATGGTGGGGAGGAAAATCACATCCCCGAGGTCACTGCATCCGGTTCCGGAGAGGTGGGTGTGGGCAAAGCCGTAGAGCGAGTCGTCATCGTAGTGATAGCCTGCGCAGGCATCCCAGCCCTCCCAGCGAGTCTCCGGACTCAGCTGAACCATTCCCAGCGGAGCGGTAGCACCGGGGAATGTGTGTCCGTGAAATCCGGTCCCGATGAATGGATCGACCATCTCATAGAGCTTGGTCGGATCAGGAGTGATCAGTTCTTCTCCCCGACTATTGCTACAAGCGTAGAGCAGTGGCAGGCACAGGCACAGTCCGATCCCTAGCGATAGCTTTAGGTTCATATCTTAGAGTTGTTTATTTCGCAAAGTTTGATGACACCTCTCGCCTCAGGCATTCCGGCAAAGTCCATAAAGTAGATTCCCCCGGGAAGCGGTTTCTCAATGGAAAGTATGGTTAGGGCAAAGGGATTGACGACACGCGCAACAGCGAGAGGTACTGCCGGAGCAGATCCACTGAGATAGGTAATGCTCCAGTAATCTGACTTCTTTGCGATGAGGTCAAGTGAGCCCTGTATTGCCAGTTTCTTGTCCTCCATTCGGACGATGTCACTCACCTTATACTGATCTTCGACGATCAGATAGAGTGGTGGCTTGGATGGGTTGGTAAGCTGGCACTCAAATATCGTGTTGTCTCTAAAGCCCTCGAAGTTGTGTGCCCATACTTCTCCTAAGACCGTGGTGCGATTAAGGATGACCATCTTCCCCTGTATATCTCTGACGGTTGTCTCGGGCGTTAGATTACCGGTGTATAGAAAATCCTGCAGCTCCTTAGCATTAAGCGCTTGGGACAGTGAGCTGATGTATGCCTGTCGGAATTGCTTGTCCCCCTTGGCATCATCCTCCTTACGAAGAGAGAGGAACAGGTATTCTTCAGGGTGCAACTTGAGGAAGTCTAAGAAAACCGGTAGTAAATCCTCCGTCAGTTCCATTCCCTGAGGGATGATGCCATGATATATGTCCATCTTACCAGATCCGTTATATCGGTCTACCAGACGCAGGTCGAAAGCTCGGATCCCGATGTCCAGCTGCTCGGAGATAGAGAGGTCTTGACACTGTGCTGCAAGACCACCTCTTATAGCCCCGGAGTCATGAGTCCCCGGTATCGCCAAGTCAATGACTCGAGGAGAGGAGTCTGAGATCTTTGGTAAAGTGATGTCGTCGCTCACACTCTCTGAGGTGAGCGTTGGTGACTCCTCTGGATCTCCGCCTAGGCTATGGCACCCGCTGAGGATAAGGAGAAGAAGAACGAGAAGTGTGAACTGTGCTGATTTATTCATCATTATAGTGTAGTATTCATTATTAATCATTGAAGCATTTAAGTAGGTCATTAGTATCCTCTGTACCTACAAAGTCGATGAAGTAGACCCCTCCGGGAACCATCTTTCTCTCTCTAAGAAGCCGGTATGTGAATGGATTGACCTCACGAGCCACCCTCTGCGGTGTAGTGTTTCCGGTGCCACTGAGGAAGGCGATCAGCCAGTGGTCTGGTAGTCTGTCGGAGCGCTCGAGGACATCAGTCAGGGCAGCCTTCTTGTCCCTCATCTTGGCAGTGTCCCGGATCATATACTCATCCTCAACCAATAGATCTAATGTACCGCCACAGGGATTGACTAAGCGAGCCACAAAGGTGGTGTCGTCCTGAAATCCATCAAAGTAGGGCATACAAATATCGTCGCCTATCCTCGTACGAAGCAGGATGAGCAGTTTCCCTCGCACCTCCGAGACCTTCGTTGCCGGCGTGAGCTCGCCTCTGTAGAGGAGCCGTGCCACCTCAGGTCTCTCCAGAGCACGCCGAAGAGATTGGCTGTATGCCTTCATTTCCTCCTGCGAGTGGCGCTCATCATCCTCCTTACGGAGTGACAAGATAACGAAATCGTCCGGATGGGCGGTGAGAAATTGGGTGAATAGAGGCAGAACCTCCCCGGTGAACTCGAGCCCAAGCGACTCCTCGCCATGATAAAGGTCCATGCGTCCGGACCCATCATATCGGTCGACGAGTCGGAGGTCAAAGGCACGGACTCCGACCTCTAACTGCTCCTCCAGCGTCAGGTCCTGGCACCGAAGCTGGGGTGATGCATTATAGGCTGCGGCATCATGCGTCCCCACGATCGCGAGGTCGATCAGTCTCGTCTCTGGCTCTCTCCCACAGCCTCCTACCATACCTATGGTCAGCAGGAGTGCAATGATCCACAGTGGTGAGGTCTTCTCCATATCTATCTGGGATGAAAAGGGGCATCATAGGTAAGGGACGGATCCCTGAGCCTATGATGCCCCAATGTGTGATTAGTGAATGTTAGGCTCGCTCATCAAGATCACTTAGCATAGCCAATATTCTGCTTGAGCTTACCATTGGAGTTGGTGATCACATCCGATGGATAGGGGAAAGCGATCATGTAGTCCTGGTACTGTGCCTTGTCCTTGTAGTCATTATAAGGCTCGATCGTGAATGAAGAGTCAGGATTGCTACGATTCTTATACACTCGCACTCTCGGATGCGAGTTCAGCTCCTTAGCGGCAAGCTCCTTAAGCGTAGCGTCACCGCTGAGGTGCCACCTCTTCAGGTCGTACAGGTGGTCGGAGAACTCAAATGCCAGCTCGCAGCGTCTCTCGTGGTAGAGGTCAGCCGTGGTTGCCGTACCCTTGATCGGCTCCAGGTGTGAGCGCACCCTTACTCGATTGATGTCCTCCGTGGCCTTGGCCGCATTCCCGGTCATTAGGTACGCCTCGGCACGGAGAAGGAGACAGTCTGCAAAGCGGAGAAGGGGGAAGTTGATCCTCGCACAGGGGAAGTTACCATTGGTATGGACCAGACCCTGCTGAGATGCGTCCTTGTGCCCAAAGGGCTCCATATACTTATTGATCTGAAAGCCTGACTCCAGGTCTGACTGAGAGTAGAATTTCCTCTTCTCACCAAAGAAAGGGAACTCCTGACCATACTCGAGAATAGATCTTGTGAGGCGCTCGTTACCCTTACCATCCTTAAGCATCTCCTCATAGATATCGAGGGAGGGCTTATTCTGCCCCCAGCCGTTGTAGACACCCCAGCCTTTATTCTCAAGGATTACTCCGGGGAATTCGGTACCACCGCCGGAGGATCCGCCATTGGAGGGGATCGTCCAGAGGTACTCGCGTGACCAGAACTTGCTGAAGTCGGATGAGAAAAGATCGGAGAACGAGTCTGCAAGGCCGCGGTCGTACTTACTCTCCAGCTCATTGACCATGGCGATCACATCGCTCCACTTCGAGGCATCCCAGGCCGCCCAGTAGGCATAGACCTTAGCCTTATAGCCGACAGCTGCTGCCTGATGGGCGCGACCACGATCAGCTGCATTGTAGGTCTCATACCTCGGCAGTCGCTTGATCGCCTCATCCATATCCTCGATGATGAGCTTGTAATTCTCCATCACGGATGCTCTCTGCTCAGGGATGGAGTTATCGTATCCACCCTCGTAGTCCTCCCACCGAGTGAAGGGCACTCCCTGCTTGTCGGTACCATACCTGTAGGCGGTGTAGAAGTGGATAAACCCTCTCAGGAAGTAGGCCTCCCCGAGCACTCTATTCTCGATGGGTGTAAGCTTCTGCTCCTTCTCCTTACCGAGCAGCTCAGAGATGATCCAGTTGCTTCGCTGTATGCACATCTGCATATATTCCCATACATCCCTGAGGGGTGACTCGTCACCGGTGTACTTGAGGGTGGCAAGGGTGTTGTAGCTGCGATTCTTACCCCAGACAACATCACATGCTGCTCCCTGCTCCCAGAAGAACTCTCGTCCAAAGCAGTCCTCCTGATGATAGAATGCATAGATGCCATCGAGAGCCTCTACCGCCTGGTAGTCATTGGCAAAGTATTGGTCTGACGAATTGGTTCCTTGGGGGTGAGTATTGAGGAAGTCACTGCATCCTGAGAGTCCCACCAGTCCGATGAGACTGGCAAGAGATCCCAATAATATATTACTCTTCTTCATAACTTTCTGTGTCAAATTAGTAGGTGAGCTTCACACCAAGTGAGAAAACACGCGATACCGGATAGGTCATGGCATCCCATCCTCCGGTCTCGGGATCCATACCGCTGTACTTAGTCAGGGTCAGGAGGTTCTCACCACTCAGGTAGACCTGCAGTGCGCTCTTACGCTCGTCGAGGTGAGACCAGTTGCGGATGAGGTCGCTCATGTCATAGGAGAGAGTGACGTTCTTGAGTCGGAGGTAGGAGGCATCCTCGAGGTACCAGTCAGACGGAGTCTTGAAGTTCCCATTGTTATCTGCCTTCGTAAGGCGGGGAATGTCGGATCCTGAGTTCTGCTCAGACCAGGCATCGAGGATACGGCTGTCGCGATTGAAGCTCCCCTCCGCATCATTGAGGGTCATATATTTCGCTACATTGAGCGCCTGTGCTCCCTGTACCCCCTGCAGCATGAGGCTGAAGCCCAGCTTACGATAGTTCATGGCAAAGGTGGCGGCATAGGTCCAGTCAGGCATGGCATTGCCCAGATACTGTCTGTCGGCATCAGTGATCTCGCCATCGCCATTGGCATCCACAAACCTAAGGTCACCTGGCACGGCATTCGGCTGGATCAGCTGACCATCCTTTGCGTGAGCCTTGACCTCAGCCTCGGACTTGAAGATCCCGTCCGTCCGTATCAGGTAGTAGGATCCGAGTGGCTGACCCTCTCCGGTCTGCATGGTGTAGGGGATGCCGCGGAAGTCTGAGCCGCTATTGAGCCACACTCCTGCCGTGCCGTCCTCATTCTTGACACCAATGTCGGTGACCCTATTTCGCAGGTAGGATACATTACCGGATATCGAGTAGGAGAAGTCCTTGGTCACACGGTCTGACCACGCTGCGGTCAGCTCAAATCCTCGGTTATTCACCTCTCCAAGGTTGAGCATCATCGGATCGAGACCGATGGTATTGGGCCAGTTCATCGTGGCCTCCTGGATCAGGTTGAAGGTCCTCTTGTCGAAGTAGTCGATCGAGAGGGAGAGTCTCTCGCGGAAGAGTGCCAGGTCCAGACCGACGTCGACCTGCTCAGAGGTTTCCCAGGTGAGCAGAGGATTGACCGCCTTGGAGTGGAAGACAATATTATTATACAGCTTATTCTCCTCCACGCCGTAGACTGCCTGCTCGTGCCAGTCCTTGGTCCCGAGGGTGGCAGACTTGTAGTTCATCGGGATGGATCCGAGGTTGCCGATACGTCCCCAAGAGGCACGTAGTTTCAGTAGATTGAAGTTCTCCGACGTAGGCATAAAGGACTCGTTGGAGATCTTCCAGGCGGCTGTTACCGCAGGAAAGTCGCCATAGTTGTGCTCCTTAGGGAGTCGGCCAGCATAGTCGCGACGCCAGGAGACGGTAGCGAAGTAGCGGTCAGCGTAGGAGTAGCCCAGTCGTGACACAAGAGAGACGTTGGCATCAGGCCCACTGAAGTAGTCCTTTGCTCTTGTCTCGCCGGCGAAGGTAAAGAACTGGAGGTTGGGGCTCTCATCGGCAAAGTTATTTCCCTCTCCTGAGAAGCCTATCTGCTGCCAGTGATCTGCGGTCGTGGAGAGAAGTGCACTCAGGGAGTGATCGCCGAAGGTCTGATCATAGGTCAGAGTGTTCTCTGTCTTCCAGGCTTCAGTCCTGGATGAGGCCTCTCCTAAGCTATTAGATGTATTGGGCTTACCCGGCTCGTCGGTGATGGGAGTAAAACTCTTACCGTAGTAGTTGAAGATATTATATGTAAAGCGGCTGGTGAACTTTAGTCCCTCCACCAGGTTGCTCAGCGTCAGTGCTGTCGTGGTCCAGACATCACTATTCTTGTCGAAGTAGTTGCTGGCCGTCAGCAGACGAACCGGATTGACTGCATCGCCGTGAGCGTCGGCGAAGTTGCTGCCGTACTTAGCGATGTACTCCGGATCCTCTGTCGTCACACCGCCAAAGGTACCATCCAGAGGATTGTACACTGTGGCACTCGAGGGCATATAGATCGCAGAGAGGACCGGACCGGTGTAACCGTCGTTGGTGCTCTTGGAGCGGCCGGTGCTATTCTTCCAGATCAGGTCCTCGCTGATGGAGACATATCTATTGATGTCGTATCGACCGTTGTAGCGGAGCGAGAAGTTACGACTGTAGGTATTGAGCAGGATACCCTTATTGTCCTCGTAGGCAAAGGAGAGTCGATTGGCGGACTTCTCCGTTCCTACGTTGAGTGCGACATTGTGGCGGTGGTAAAAGGCGGGGCGGAAGACCTCCTTCATCCAGTCGGTCCGGGTGGTCTTGATCCAGGGGTTCTTGTCCGGATTCCAGGAGTCAGGTACCGTCTGCCCGGCGTTGGCGTAGCTGAGCTGTCTCATCCTGAGTTGCTCCTCGGCATTGAGCGGGCGAGGTAGATTGGCTGCCTGACGGATACCATATGTGCCGTCGTATGTCAGGGTGGGCTTGCCCTCTTTCGCTTTCTTTGTCGTGACGAGGACGACACCACCGGCTCCGGACTGCGCTCCGTAGATAGCTGCAGAGGCGGCGTCCTTCAGTACCACGATGGACTCGATGTCACTGACAGAGGTGATGGGTGCGCCTGGGATACCGTCTACCACCCAGAGGACGTTGTCCCCATTCTGTGAGCCCTGTCCGCGGATGACGATATTGGGCAGCCCGGTAGGATCCCCACCGACGGACTGTACCGTCACACCTGCCAGCTGTCCCTGGAGCATCCCCTCAGGACTGGATACGGGGCGAGCTGAGAGTGCGTCTGTATTGTCGATCACGCCGACTGAGGCAGAGAGGTCCTGCTTCCTTGCGTTGACTCCATACCCGAGGACAACAAGCTCGTCAAGCGCCTGAGCGTCCTCCCGGAGTGTGATCTTGAGGTCCGAGACAGACTTCTCGACCTTGTACTCGTAGGTCTTGTAACCTATGAATGAGAAGTGTAGCGTCGCCCCTACGGGTGCGCTGATGGTGAAGTGACCCTCACCATTGGTGTAGGTGCCGTTTGTCGTCCCGGCGACGATGACTGTCACCCCGGGAAATGCTTGCTGTAGGGCATCATCATAGACCGTCCCGCTCACCTTGACATCCGACTGTGCCCTTGCGGGGAGTATGGCACCCAGCGAGATAGTCAGAGTCATAAGCAGTACTGCCCAGCCCTTTAGAGAGGTCTTCAGGTTCATGTTACCGACTTAAGTTGTTTGTAGATGTAGTTATGGAGTTTAAATTAAAAGTTCGTCCTCCGACGAGCAAATGAGATATAGCTCTCTTCACTCTGCGCCAAAGGTAGTGGTTCGTTGTGGCAAACATACTGCATTTTGACGACATTAGTGTTACACTCTTTCTTTTACGCACTAACGATTATCGGAAAGGGCGTGGATGTGATTTGCGTAAGATGTTGATTATTAGTTTGTGGTATTGGTTTCTCGGATCGAATATATGACGGGATTCGTTTGCGGAATAATGTCTTCTATTTGCGTCGATCATGTTTTTGGATAGATGTGAGGAGGGCTGGACTCCCGGACGACTTGAGCGGTAGGTGGCAGAGTTGCTGTTGTAGAGCCGCTTCCTGGAGGGGATTTTTATTACCGGTATTAGTCGCGACTATTACCGCTATTAGAGATCACTAATATCGGTATTAGTGATGACTCTTATCGGTAAGAGGATTTGCTCGCTTTTTCTCTCGGGATTGTGGACACGATAGGGCGGCGATAAGTGGCGAGTGACAGGATGGCGTGGAACCCTTTGCCAAGAGGGGATGTTAGAAAAAGCAGAACAATTTGTACCTTTGAGACGAACTTAAACGATTTACACAACACTTTAATCTTGCGTTATGGCAAAGTACGACTTTGACAAGGTCATCGACCGACATGGGACCAGCTGTATGAAGTATGACGGCTACGGTCACTTCGAGAGCGAGTATGAGGATATCCTTCCTCTCTGGATCGCTGATATGGACTTCGCTACACCCTCCTTTGTGGGCGATGCAGTCCGTAAGCGTCTAGAGCACCCGGTGCTGGGGTATACCTTCCCGCCGGACCGCTACTTCGAGGCTATCCAGAGCTGGTTTGAGAAGCGATATGGCTTCCGCCCCGCCAAGGAGGAGATCTCATACACACCCGGTGTGGTCTCCGGGTACTACAAGCTGATCCAGTGCTTCTCACACGAGGGCGACGGGATCACGATCCTCCCTCCGGTCTACTACCCCTTTGCCAACGTCATCCGCGGGAGCAACCGTAAGCTGGTGGAGGCGCCTCTGCTGGTACGTGACGAGCGCTTCTATATCGACTGGGATCGACTGGACGAGGCTCTCTCTCAGTCCAAGATGCTGCTCTTCTGTCACCCACACAATCCCGGTGGTCGTGTGTGGAGCGATGAGGAGCTGAAGCGTGTGGCTCATATGGCACATGAGCATGGTGTGCTCATCATGAGTGATGAGATCCATGCTGACCTGAGCTACAGAGGCGTGCAGCATCACCCCTTCCCCTCGATCTCCGACGAGGCTCGCGAGATCACGATGTCGCTGATGGCTCCGTCCAAGGTCTTCAATATGCCCGGAGTGATCGGCTCACACTACTATATCCCCAATAAGGAGCTGCGGGAGAAGGCCTTTGCTTACATGCTTCAGTGTGGTCTCGAGGCAGCCTCCTGCTGGACCTATGATGCCATCGCATCTGCCTACGAGCAGGGTGACGAGTGGTCGCGTGCCTGCATGGACTACATTGCCGAGAATGTAGACTTTGTACAGGACTACCTCAAGCGGGAGATGCCGGGCGTAAAGATGATCCGCCCTGAGGCTTCGTTCCTGATCTTCCTCGACTTCACCGATGCAGGATTTAAGGATCCGGACGAGCTGGTCGACTTCCTGATCCGGAAGTGTGGGGTCTTTATGAATGACGGACGGATGTTTGGCACCGGTGGGGACTACTTTATGCGTCTCAATGTCGGCGAGCCTCGCTCGATCATCGAGGAGGCTATGAAGCGTATGGCAAAGGGACTTCGTGAGCGGAAGGGCTGACTAAGTACCTCACTGTCCACTGACTAAGACTGAGGATCGATCGGCATTGCGATGTCGGTCGATCCTCTCTCTGTCTGCTGTACACCAGTATAATATAGATGGGGGTAGGGGACTTCCATTTTCAGTATCTTTGTGGAAAACCAAGAATAATCACCACCGTACAGAAATTGATTTGCGATGGTCCAAGTACTTATCATTCTCATAGTCACGGCGGGTCTGCTGGTGTGGGGGCGGATCCGGTCGGATGTGGTGGCGCTCTGCTCCATGGTGGCACTGGTACTGACAGGAGTCATCACTCCCGAGGAGGGGCTGGCGGGATTCTCCAACTCGGTCGTCATCATGATCGCCGGGCTCTTCATCGTCGGTGGTGCCATCACGCAGACCGGTCTCGCCAGACTGATTAGCAACAAGGTGCTCTCGCTGGCAGGGGAGAGCGAGCAGAGACTCTTCTACCTCGTCATCCTTGTGACGATCATAGTGGGACTCTTCGTCAGCAACACAGGCACCGTCGCCATACTGATGCCGATCGTGGTGACGATAGCGGCGCAGTCGGGCGTGGATGCACGCCGATTACTGATGCCGATGGCCTTTGCCTGCAGTATCTCAGGAATGATGACGCTCATCGGTACGCCGCCTACGCTTATCGTACACAACTCGCTCATAGAGTCGGGTCACGAGGGACTGCAATTCTTTACCACCCTTCCGGTCGGTCTGGTGATCCTCCTGATCTGCGGGGCACTGCTCTGGCCGCTCTCCAAACTGCTCGCTCGCAGCGAGGAGACAGCGATGGACACGAAGCGGATGCGTAAGAGTCCCGAGCAACTCAGTAATCAGTACAACCTGCTCGAGGATCTCTACCGTCTGCGGATCGAGGAGGGGAGCTTCCTGAGGAAGAAGACACTGGCGGAGCTCGACCTGACGGGGCGCTTCCACTGTAGCGTGATCGGCGTTAAAGGTGTCCATCTCGGAGCTCGAGCCACTGTGCCGACGGCTGAGACGATGCTGCACCGCGGCTTTGTGCTCCACGTGAGCGGTGCCTATGAGGATGTGCAGCGGCTGGCGGAGGAGGCTTGTCTCACCTTCCTTGATGACGAACAGGAGGGGCAGAGGACCTTCTCGGGACGACTCTCCTTCAGCGAGTACGGTCTTGCCGAGGTGGTCGTGAAGCATGGCTCCCGCTTGGTCGGCAGGCGGATCAGCGATACCGACTTGCGTCAGACTTATGGGATCAGTGTCGTCGGTCTTCAGCGCAATCGCTCCTACATTACCCACAGGCTCTCCCGTGCCACGCTCCAGGAGGGGGATATGCTCCTCTTGCAGGGCACCTGGGAGGATATAGAGCGACTGGGGGCTCAGGAGAACGACCTGATCCTCCTTGGTGAGCCGGCGACGGAAGCCTCTAAGGCCATCATCAGCGAGCGGGGTCCGGTGGCGGCTGTGATCATCTTCCTGATGATACTGGCGATGATATTTAATTGGCTCCCTCCCGTGATGGCGGTCCTGGTGGCTGATATACTGCTGATCCTGACTCGTTGCTTCCGCAGCGTCAAGGATGCCATCGGGACGATTAGCTGGGAGAGCGTCATCCTCTTTGCCGCCATGATACCTCTGGCGACGGCGATGGACAATACCGGTCTCTCTTCCATGATCTCAGGAGGTATCGTGAGTGGGCTCGGGACTTATGGCCCCTATGCGGTGCTGGCGGGGATCATGCTCGGTACGCAGCTGCTGACGACATTTATCAGTAATACAGCGACAGCAGTACTCTTTGCGCCTATCGCTCTACAAGCAGCCTCGGCCATTGGGGTGAGTCCGGTCCCCTTCATGATCGGCGTATCTGTAGCGGCGAGCATGTGCTTTATGAGTCCCTTCGCCACCCCGCCCAATGCGATGGTGATGAGCGTCGGGAAGTACAGCTTTATGGACTACGTGCGGGTTGGTCTGCCCCTCCAGGTGATCGTCATCGCAGCTATGGTCTGGCTCCTGCCGCTCTTCTACCCCCTATAAATTCTGTAGGGAAAAATAGAAGGAGCTTAAAATCGGGGGATTTTTCGTATCTTTATCGCTACGAGTACTAAGCTAAAGTGAATTTATGTCAGAGCGTAGAGATATAGAGATACCTGTCAGGGAGTTGCCGATCGTCCGGCTCTCACCGGAGGATCAGGAGCTGGTGGCTAAGGCTAAGGAGATTGTCTCCGATGCTTACGCGCCTTACTCACACTTCCACGTCGCTGCCGCCCTCCGTCTGGAGAGCGGACGGGTCGTCTTGGGGACCAATCAGGAGAACGCCTCCTACCCCCTCGGACTATGTGCCGAGCGGACCGCCCTCTTCCAGTCGGGCGCCCTCTATCCCGACGATCCCGTCACTTCGCTAGTGATCGTGGGAGCAAAGGAGGATGGTACGATCATCAAGACCTGCGCTCCCTGCGGAGGCTGTAGGCAGGTGATGCTGGAGATGGCGGATCGTCATCATCACCCCTTCCCCGTGATCCTTGCAGGTCCTGAGTCGGCACTTGTGGTCGAGGACTGCCGCGACCTGTTGCCGATCAACTTTGATGCCTCCTCTCTGTAACCGACGATGAGTGACTTTGTCGTATCGGCGCTAAAGTATCGCCCCTCCACCTTCAGAGACGTGGTGGGGCAGGAGGCGCTGACCACCACGCTCCTCAATGCGATCAAGGAGGACAAGCTCAGCCATGCCTACCTCTTCTGTGGTCCAAGAGGTGTGGGCAAGACCTCGTGTGCCCGCATCTTCGCCAAGACCATCAACTGTGAGCATCGCACACCGGAGGGCGAGGCGTGTAATGAGTGCAGCGAGTGTATTGCTGCTAATGAGCAGCGGTCGTATAATATCTTTGAGCTCGATGCGGCATCCAACAACTCCGTCGACGACATCCGAAACCTCATCGATCAGGTCTACATCGCCCCTACAACGGGGAAGTATCGGGTCTACATCATCGATGAGGTGCATATGCTCTCCTCCAGTGCCTTCAATGCTTTCCTGAAGACACTCGAGGAACCGCCGGCACATGCCATCTTTATCCTCGCCACCACAGAGAAGCAGAAGGTCCTCCCCACCATCATCTCACGCTGTCAGGTCTACGACTTCCGTCGGATCACCTCCGATGATATTGCCCGACACTTGGAGTATGTGGCTCAGGACAAGGGGATCAAGGCGGACAAGGAGGCACTCCAGCTGATTGCGCTCAGCGCAGATGGTGGAATGCGTGATGCGCTGAGTATGTTTGACCAGATAGCCGGCTTTGGCAACGGCTCAGTCACGGTCGAGGGGGTGCGGAAAAACCTAAGCCTCCTCGATGAGGACGGCTACTTCTCTCTCCTCGACTACATCACCCGAGGCAATCACAATAAGGTGCTCCAGCTGGTGGACAACTTCCTCCGTCGGGGCTACGATACAGATGTGGTGATGAGGGGGTTCTCCAACTTCCTCCGCAATCTCCTCGTGGCTCGGACCAAGGATACCATTGCCCTCGTCGAGGCTCCGGAGTCGATCAAGGACCGACTAAGCAAGGTGAGCACTGCCCTGAAGCCGGGACTGATCTGGAATTACCTGAAGATCTCCACCGCCTTTGGCTCCAAGTACAAGAGCAGCAGCGAGCGAAGGCTCGCCCTCGAGGTGGCTCTCCTCAAGATGTGCGAGCTCTCGCCGACGAGCGAGCTCAAGTCTCCCGCTGAGATAGCTGAGAGTACCACACCGCCTAAGCAGGCTCAAGCCGCTCCCACACCGGCACAGAGTCAGTCGACCATACCGCAGCCGCAGCAGGCAGCGCCGCCGCAGCCAGCACCACAGCAGAGCGCTCGGCAACCGCAGTGGGGTGCTCCGCAACAGCAACAGCCACAGCCACAGCCACAGCAGCCAGCGACACAGCAGGCAGCGACACAGCAGGTGCCACCTTACCACCAGCCGAGCGGGACTGCACCTCAGCAGAGTGCACAGAGCCGCTATGGCTTCTCACTCTCTACGGGACGGCGAACCGCTGATCAGGGACAGCAGACGGTAGCCCCATCTGCTAATCGGCCCAAGAGAAACAATCCCTTTACAGAGGAGCAACTCAAGGGAGCGTGGACGACCTACCGCCATCAGCCCGGCGTGGATCGTCTGATTGCCGGTGCCATGAAAGATCATCCACCGGGCTTCACGCCCCCCTACTCACTGGAGATGAAGGTCTACAGCGAGACGGAGAAGGCGGAGATGGAGAAGGTCTCGGATCAGCTGCTTCAGTACCTCAGAGACAGTCTCAGCAATGACTTCCTGACGATCTCCTTCCCCGTGGTCAGCGACCCGAGAGAGCTGGGCCCCACGACCCCGACCGAGAAGTATGACTACTTCGTCAAGAAGAATAAGTGGGTCGAGCGATTAGCAGAGGATCTCGACCTGAAGCCCTACAGCTAAGTATATCATTCAACCACATTTTAGTTTTTCAAACCACTAATTTTATCACAGCATGAAAAGAACTCTTTCTTATCTACTGATGAGTCTTGCCGTTGCAGGGACCTTTACCCTCACAGCTGCAGCACAGACGCCTGATCAGAAGTCTGACGAGTATGTCTTCACGACCGTAAAGGCATGCGAGATCACCCCGGTACAGGATCAGGCATCCACCGGTACCTGCTGGTCCTTCAGCACTCACTCCTTCCTCGAGGCTGAGTCTATCCGTCAGGGCGGTCCTAAGCTGGTCACCGCACCGATGTACACCGCCTCCATGTCCTATAAGGATAAGGCACGTGACTATGTGCGCTACCAAGGCAACCAAAACTTTGCCGAGGGCGGAAGCTTCTACGACGTCATCTACGCCGTGCAGCACTACGGCATCATCCCGATGTCTGAGATGCAGGGACTCAACTACGGCACCAAGCGCCACAACCACCAGGAGCTCTACGCCATCACCAAGGGCTTCCTTGACGGTCTGCTGAAGAATATGGATCGCCGTGGGACGCTCTCTCCCGTCTGGACGAAGGCTTACGACGGTATCATCGACACCTATCTCGGAGAGGCTCCCAAGACCTTTACAGTAGATGGTAAGACCTATACCCCGGAGAGCCTCCGCAAGGCCATGAAGATCGATGCGAATAACTACGTATCCCTCACCTCTTACATGAGCCAGCCGCTCTACGAGCCCTATATCATCCCGATCCCCGACAACTGGCGTCACAGCGCCAGCTACAACGTCACCCTCGATGAGCTGATGGAGACGATTGACAATGCGATCAACAACGGCTTCACCATCGCCTGGGGTACGGACGTGAGCGAGCCCGGATTTACCCGCGATGGTCTCGGCATCCTCGCCGATCTGGACCTGCCGGAGAATGCAGGCTCTGACCAGGAGCGCTGGGTAGGTGCCTCTGACAACCAGCGTCACCGCATGGTGATGGAGCGCATCTCCAAGCCCGGTATCAAGGAGATCGAGGTGACCCCCGAGTATCGCCAGCAGGGCTTCGACACCCTCGAGCTGACCGATGACCACGGCATGCTGATCTATGGTATCGCTAAGGATCAGAATGGTAAGAAATTCTACATGGTCAAGAACTCCTGGGGCGAGAGTGGCAAGTACAAGGGCATCTGGTACGTTACCCCTGCCTTTGTAGCCGGTAAGACGATGAATATCGCCATCCACAAGGACGCTCTCCCCAAGGCCCTTCGCGCTAAGCTCGGCCTCTGATAGCCTCACCCAACTAGGAGATATCCTAATAGTGGGCGGTGCAGAAACATCTCTGCACCGCCCACTGCATTTAGATAAATAGTCCATTGGACCAGCAGAGTCATGAGTGGTTATATCTTTGACATTGTACATGTATGGCGTATATTGTAAGTTGTTGGTTTTCTGTTTGATATGAATGGTATGGGGTTTTAGGTCGGTATGTTGTCCCGATCATGAGGTTATGCCCTCGGACTAATATCGGTAAGAGTCAAAACTAATACCGGTAATAGTGAGTACTAATACCGATATTAGAGATGACTAATACCGGTATTAGAAAAGTGGTCTCCCTCTCTGACCAATTGCATTCCGTATCGGAGGGGGCTGCAGTAGGAAGTATGAGCTCAGATATTGATTATGACGCTGTGTCTAGAGTGGAATGGTTCTTATGTAGTAGTGGGCGGTGCAGATTTGTCTGCACCGCCCACTGTGTTTAGATAAAGAGGGGACTACTCAGCCAGCAGGGCATCGATGTCCACTCGCTGCTTTGTGGTCGATCTCTGTCGGGCGTGGAAAGTCTTGTAGAGCGCCGGCACAACGATCAGCGTCAGCAGGGTAGAGAGAGCCATACCACCGATGATCACCCACGCCATACCGGTCCGGAGCTCAGCGCCTGAGCCATGCGAGAGGGCAACGGGGAGCATACCGATGATGGTCGAGAGGGCAGTCATCAGGATCGGGCGCGTACGGAGCTTGACCGCCTGTATCAGTGCCTCGTCCACCGGCAGCCCCTCGGCGCGTGCTTCGTTGGCGAAGTCGACCAGTAGGATCGCATTCTTGGCGACCAGACCCACCAGCATGACCATACCGAGCATGGCATAGATGCTCATGGCTGTGTTGGAGAGGGCGAGGGCGAGCAGGGCACCGACGATTGAGAGCGGGATGGCGATCATAACGACAAGCGGGTCGGTCCAGTTGTTGTAGAGCAACGTCAGTGCGAGGTAGATGAAGAGGAGCGAGAGCAGGATCGCCGTCATAAGGACGCTCATCGAGTCGGACATCTTCTTCATATCACCGGCGGTCTGTATCTGCACCCCACCCGGCATATCCTCACCATCGAGGCGGGACATGAATTCCTTGGCAATTGCGCCGGCAGGCACACCGTAGGCCTGAGCTCGCAGCGTGACGGAGCTATTGCGATTGTACCTCTCCAGTCGGCTGGGACCGATACCGAGGCTGATGTCGGCAAATTGGGAGAGCCGGATGAGGTCGCCCTGACCATTGACGACCATAAGTCCGGCAACGTCGTCTATGGATCGGCGGGAGACCTTGTCGGCACGGATGTTTATCGCATACTCATAGTCGCCCTCAGTGTATCGGAGCTGGTCATTGCCTTGGAAGCTCGTCTGCATCATCATGCCTACATTATCGAGGGTGAGTCCGAGATTGGACATCTTGTCTCGGTCGACTTGCACAGTGACCTCTGGCGTGGCATTCTCAACGGAGAGCCACGGCTGTATCACGCCCGGTATCGTACTCAGCGCTGAGAGCGCCTTGTCGGCATAGAGAGCCACCGAGTCCTTGTCGGCTCCTGAGATGACGTACTCCACGGATGCCTTGGAGACGGTACCGGTCATACTGACATTGCAGACCCTCACACGTGCATCCACGAGATAGTCCGAGAGGGGCTTCCGGATCTTAGCCACATAGGTCTCGGTGCCACCGGGGACCTCCTTGAGCTTGACATTCATCTCTGCGAGATAGGGCGTCCCCTTGCTGCTCTGACCATTATCACTGGTCAGACCGACCATGGTAACCACCTTCTCTACCTCGGGTCTCTCCATGAGCCAGTTCTCAGCCTTATGAACTAGTTGATTGGACTCCTCCATGGATATGTCCTTGGGCATCTCCAGCTGGATGATGCACTCGTGGCGATCCATATAGGGCTGGAACTCAAAGTTGATGAATCCCAGTGGGAAGAGCGCCATCACATCGGCCATCAGCGCAACGACGATAAGTGCCAGCGCCCAGCGGTGACTCATACCCCAGCGGGTGACCGAGGAGATCCGATCCGCAAAGCGACTGATGCTCTTCTCGAATCCATTGAGCATACGTCCTATGAAGGTGTCCTCGCGTAGCGGCTGGATGTTGCCGAGTCGAGAAGTGAGTAGCGGCACAAGGGTCAGGGCGGCAAGGAGGCTGAAGAGGATCGCTATCACGATCACGGCACAGAACTGCCTGAGGATGTCCGAGACGAGGGAGTTGGTGAAGATGATCGGCAGGAAGACGACCACGAGAACCATGGTGACCGAGATGACGGTGATACCGATCTCATTCATGGCATCCCAGGTGGCGCGGACTCGGTTTTTCCCCATCTCCATGTGGCGGTAAACGTTCTCGATGACCACGATCGCATCGTCCACCAAGACACCGATCACCAGCGAGAGTGCCAGGAGAGACATCATATTGAGCGTGAAGCCAAAGAGCTTCATCCCGATGAAGGAGGCGATCAGGGACACCGGCACCACGATCATCACGATCAGGGCGTTGCGGACATTGTGGAGGAAAAGCAGGATCACTAGTGAGACCAAGAGGATGGCGAGCAAGAGATCCGTAAGTACGGAGCTGATCGCATTGCGGGTAAAGGTGGTGGTATCTTGCGCCACCTCTATCCTAAGGCCATCAGTGGCGTAGCGCTTCTCGAGGGCCCGGATCTGCCCCGCCACCGCCTTGCTCACATCGAGGGCGTTAGCGTCTGACTGCTTGAGGATATTGAGGAGGATCGCCTCCTGACCATTGACACGCCCCATCTTGACCGGGTCCTTGACCCCATCGACCACCTCAGCGATATCCTCGAGACGGATGGCTGTGCCATTGACGTTGCGGAGGATCAGCCTACGGAGCTGATCTATGGAGGTGATCTTACCGGAGAGGCGGACCGCCATCTGCGACTCATCGCTTCTGAGATAGCCGGTGGGGAAGTCGAGGTTGGAGGCACGTATGGCACCCTGCACCATGACCGGTGTAATGCCGAGATCCTGCATCTTGGCCTTGTCGAGATTGATCTGGATCTCACGCTCTACGCCGCCGACCAGCCCCACATTGGCAATCCCCTTGATGTGTGACAGCTCGGGGACGACCCGCTTGTCGATGAGGTCAAAGAGATCCGTTGACCCGATGTCCGCCGTAGCAGATAGGATCAGGATAGGCTTCTCATCGACCGATACCTTAGAGATCATCGGAGAGATGATGTCCCGAGGGAGCTCCGCTCGCTTGGCAGAGAGACGGTTTTGCGCATCAGTCATTGCCTTGTCGATATCGGTCCCGAAGTCGAACGAGACCATGATCATCGACATACCCTCAAAGGAGTAGGACTGCATCTGGTCGATGCCCTCCATGCTCGAGAGGACCTCCTCCGCCTTCTTCGTCAGAGAGTTCTCGACCTCTGTCGGTGACGCACCGGGGTAGATGATCTGTACGTTGAGCAGAGGCGGCGTAAACTTCGGCATCAGCTCCGCACTCAAGCTCCTGAAGCTCAAGAAGCCCAGCACGGTCAGCAGGATAAAGAGGACCGTGACAAAAATCGGGCGCTCAATTGATGTCTTTACGATTTTCATGCTTTACTCTGCTTGTCACTCATTAACCGCCTTGACGGGCAGTCCGTCAGACACATTGATCAGACCGGATACGATGATGCAGTCACCACTCTCCAGTCCGCCGAGGACCTCGATCCGATCACCGATGAGACTGCCGACTGTGATGGCTTGCTCTCTTGCGATACCCTCCTCGACGAGATAGACGTGAGCATCCTTGACACTGCCGATGATGGCCCGGCGGGGGATCAGGATCCCGTGTGTCTCCTCGCTGCTGCCAAAGGAGACAGAGACATACATCCCCGGTCGCAGCCCATCCACACTCTTCTTATCCAGCATCACCTCTACAGGGAAGGCAAGAGCATGATTCGCCTTATTACCCACCATGGAGATCTCACCCGAGATGATCCTGTCGGGATAGACTTCACTTGTGACGGAGACAGTCTGACCTTTAGAGAGCTGCATCCGCTGACGCTCGGTCACGAAGCAGGTGGCCTTGAGCTGCGAGTCATCGACGATGTCGAAGAGCTTGGTCCCCGGATTGACATAGCTGCCGACCTCCACATAGCGCTTGTAGATCTCACCTGAGATGGGAGCCTGTATGGATGCGTCTGCTAAGCGACGACGGCTGGAGACATAGCGCCCCTCAGCGGCTACCATCTGAGTATTCATCGCACTGAGCTGCTGGTCGGTGACACCGCCTTGGCTGTGTGCCTGACTATATCGCTCATAGTCTCGCTTAGCCGCCTCATAAGCGACACGAGCAGACTCGGCATCGGCTCTCAGCGTCTCCACATCGAGCTGGACGAGGAGCTTTCCCTTAGCTACACGATCTCCCTCGTCCGCATAGACCGAGACAACTCGCCCACCGATGCCGGAGACGACAGGTAGATCGTGTGCTCCGGATACAAGTCCATTTGAGACAAAGGAGGCGGTATAATTGCTCTCGCTGATTGTCTCCGTGCGGACGGCAACAGCGGACTGCCCCTCCATGAGACTCTCAGTCTTAGCATCGGTCGCCTTCTTATTCAGGACCAAGACCAGTACGATGAGCCCAATAGCCAAGACGATAGTTAGTGGGAGATAGATTTTTCGTTTCATGACTACGTATAATGCTGAATTGTGACTATTATTCCATAAGGTCTCGTATCTCACCCCGACTCTTCTTGAGGTCTATGAAGGCCTTCATATAATCCCCGAGAGCGCTGGCGTACGACATCTGTGCCTGCACGAGAGACTGGCTCGCATTGAGGACATCGGAGAGTGAGGCGACGCCGAGGTTGTAATTCTTCTGCGCAAGGTCAAGGACCTGCTCAGCGAGAGCTTGGTTATCCCTCTGTAGGGAGATGGTCCGCCGGGTGTCTCTCAGCTTAAGTGAGGCATTGAGGTTAGCCATCCTAAGCGATTGGTTGAGTGCGTGCAGATCCTCCTGCGCCTTGAGCAGGTCGAGGTGACTCTCACGAACCTTGGCAAGACGGGATCCTCCGCTGAAGATCGGCATCCTCAGGCTCAGCCCGATCATGGCGGTCGGGTAGCCGTAGTTGGTCGACCCGCCGAAGAGCTGATCGCTCATATGATTGTACTGCAGGTTGAGTGCGAGAGAGAGCGTCGGGAGGTACTCATACTTCTTCGCCCGCTCCTGCAGCTGTGCCATCCTCTCTCGCTGCTGCAGCTGCTTGTAGGCTATATGCCTAACGGGCTCAAAGGTGGGGGCGGCGACCACTGCGATCTCCTGCTGAGCCAAAAGGCTAAGGTCCAAAGGCGGAATCGCTATCGGCTCTGTCACCTCAAAGCCCATCTGAAGCTTGAGCAGGTTTTTCTGCACCTCGAGTCCGCTCTCTATCGCCGCCTGCTGGGTCTTGAGGTTGGTGAGATTGACCCTCAGCCGATCCACATCCACCTTCTTGACCAAGCCACTGGCGTAATTGACCTCCATCATCCGGAGCATCTGCTCCACCAGCTCCATACTCCGAAGCATCTGCTCAGCAGCGTACTGCGTGACTTGGGCTCCGTAGTAGAGGGTGGCGGTCTGCGCAATCACATCCTCCTCGGTCGAGAGGGCTCCCAGCTCCGCCATCTGCCTGGAGACCTTCGCGATGTCGAGGGTGTTGAAGAGGGACATGTTAAGCACTTGCTGATTGAGGGAAATGCCCGCATTCGCACTGTACTTTGTCCCCATCTCGATAGTCATGTACTCGGAGGCGTTGGGGTCCCGCATCTTCTCTGGGAGGAAGTTATTCATGAAGTTGGGCATGATAAACTTTGCCTTCTTCAGATTGTCATTCAGACCGGCAGATCCATTGACCTGCGGCATGAGTGCTCCGAGCACCTCCCGACGGGCTTGCTCGGCTTTCTCACGATCGTAAGCGGACTTCTTGACATTGCTATTGTGCTCCACAGCATAGCCAAGGCACTGCTGCAGCGTGTAGCTCTCCTGAGCGAGACCCGTGACCGAGAGCAGGATCAGGCAGAGTGCGAGCATCATCGAGCGACTATAGGATGATATCATGGTAAGTAGTGTATAAGAGTTGATTTCCTTCCTCGGAGACAATGGCGCGCAGGTGGTACCCCAGTATGGTGGTAAAGTAGCTCCCTGCGGGGAGTAGCTTATTGCGCACCACGGCATTGATGTAGAAACCAAAGACAGAGTACGACAGATACTCGCACATGAAAGGGATGTCCAGATCAGCTCTGTAAAGTCCGGTCTCCACCCCTCGTCGTAGATTAGCCTGCATCTTGTCACCAAAGAAATTGGATCCGATCGCATGCTCCAGCATCGCCTGATGTGGGTTGCTGCGCATCAGGTCGGAGAAGAAGACAGGATTGAGCGTCTCAAAGAGCCGATCCAGCTGCTTAAAGCACAGGACCAAGCTCTCTATGGCAGACCTCTCCCCATCGTCAAGCAGCGAGATGGCGCTCTGGAAGTCACCGGAGATGGCATGGACGCACTCCTTGAGTAGCTCCTCCTTGGAGGAGAAGTTGTTGTAGAGCGTCTTCTTCGTTACGCCCATCCGGGCTGCCATCTCATCCAGCGAGAGCAGGAATCCCTCCTGCTTGAGGATGTCAATGGCTTTGCTCACATACTTGTCTTTTCGGCTTTGCCCCATAATTATATCGGTTTATTGGTTCCTATTCACGGACAAATATACACTTTTTCTACTACAAAAGTGTAATCTATATATTTCAATGGCTTTTTCTCTCCAATAGACCTATTATTCGGGACTCAGAAGGGTAGAGTCCACTACCGGTATTGGTTTGGAGCCACTTAGACCTGAGGTTTGAGGCTCTGTGAGGGTACAAAAGGACCAGGTCCGGAAGGGAATGTCTCCTCCGGACCTGGTTAGATATATAGTGAGTAGTCGCTTACTTGCGGAAGGGGAGCTTGATTACCTCTGCCTCTACTTCCTTGCCACGGATCTCAATGGCGACCTTGGTCTCAGGCTTCTTGTAGTCGGTGAGGACGTAGCCGAGGGCGATGCCCTTCTTGAGCGCGGGAGACATGGTGCCTGAGGTGAGGTGACCGATCTCCTTGCCATTGCCGTCGGTCACCTTGTAGCCCTCGCGAGGTACGCCGCGACCCTTCAGCTCGATGCCGACGAGACGGTACTTGGTGCCGTTAGCCTTAGCATCCTCGAGGATCTTGCGACCGGGGAGGTTCTCCTTGCCCTCGATCAGCTTCGTTGTCCAGCCGAGACCGGCGGCGTAGGGGTTGGTGGTGTCGTCGATGTCGTTGCCGTAGAGGCAGAATCCCATCTCCAGACGGAGGGTATCACGAGCTCCGAGGCCGACCGGCTTGATGTCAAATTCCTTACCTGCCTCGAAGAGCTGATTCCAGAAGTTCTCCGGATCCTTGATGTCCTGGATGTAGAGCTCGTAACCGCCGGCACCGGTGTAGCCGGTATTGGATACCAGCACCTCCTCGCCGTGGAACTTTCCTCTGTGGAAGCTGTAGTAGGGGATCGAGTCAACGTCAATGTCGACCAGCTTCTGGATTGTCTCCTTGGCCTTGGGACCCTGGACGGCAAGGATGCTCATCCGCTCTGAGCGATTCTCCAGCACTACACCGTCGATCTTGTGGTCGGAGATCCACTTGAAGTCCTTCTCGATATTGGCGGCATTGGCGACCAGCATGTAGTAGTCGCCGAAGCAGTAAGCGATGAAGTCATCGACGATACCTCCCTCGTCATTGGGGTAGTAATTGTACTGCGCCTTGCCGTCGGTGAGCTTGGAGATGTCGTTGGAGCAGACATTCTGCAGAAACTCCTCTGCCTTGGGACCGCTGACGAAGAGGGCACCCATGTGGGAGACATCGAAGACACCTACGCTCTCAAGGACTGCCATATGCTCAGCGACGATGCCATCGGGATACTGGATCGGCATATCGTAGCCGGCAAAGTTGGTCATCTTGGCTCCGAGCTTGACATGGATGTCATGGAAGGGGGTTTTCTTTAGTTCCATAGATTGATAGTTTGTATTGAGTTTTGTGTAAAAAGGTTGTCTTGTTATCTCACTTCAGTGGTGACGATCTCGATCAGGGTCTCTGCCGCCATCACAAGTGAGGGGATCGGGAGATACTCGTAGATACCGTGGAAGTTGAGTCCTCCGGCAAATAGATTGGGGCAGGGGAGTCCCCTATGGCTGAGTGTGGCGCCGTCGGTGCCACCTCTGATGGGCGACGTGATCGGCTCTATGCCGAGCCGCTTCATCGCCTCGGCGGCGTGATCGACGATCTCCATCCGATAGAGCAGGCGCTCCAGCATATTGCGGTACTGGTCGCGGACGGTGACGGTGATGCGCTCCTCGCCGTAGCGAGAGTTGATCGCCGCCGCCGTGCGGACTAGTGTGTCCTTGCGCTCCTCGAGTGCCTCGCTGTCGAAGTCCCTGAGGATGTACTCCAGCTCTGCCTCCTCTACGGTGCCGGTCATGGAGATAAGATGGTAGAATCCCTCCCGCCCCTTGGTCGTGGAGGGTCGCTGGTCGGGTAGGGCGCTGTCGAAGTCCATGGCGAGACGCATGGCGTTGATCATTTTGCCCTTGGCATTGCCGGGGTGGACGTTGAGTCCATGACAGTGGATGGTGGCTGAGGCGGCGTTGAAGTTTTCGTACTGCAGCTCTCCGACAGCGCCGCCATCCACGGTATAGGCAAAGTCGGCACCGAAGCCCTCCACGTCGAAGAGCGAAGCCCCTCTGCCGATCTCCTCATCGGGGGTGAAGCCGATCCGTATCTCCCCATGGGGGATCTCGGGATGGGTGGTAAGGTAGTGCGCCATCTCCATAATGGCTGCGACGCCGGCCTTATCGTCCGCACCGAGAAGCGTGGTGCCATCGGTGACGATCAGCTCCTGTCCTACGTACTGTGCCAGCTCAGGGAACTTCTGTGGGGAGAGAGTGATGTCCTTCTCTTCATTAAGTACGATCTCTCCGCCCTCGTAGTGGACGATACGTGGCTTGACGTTCCTTCCGGAAGCATCAGGCGAGGTGTCCAGGTGGGCTATCAGGCCGATCACCGGCTGATCCTTCATCCCCACGGCCGGGATGGTAGCCGTGACGTAGCAGTGATCGTCCACCGCTGCTGCGAGCCCCATACCTTGCAGCTCGAAGCAGAGGAGGTGCGCCAGATCCCACTCCTTATCCGAGGAGGGAGTCTCCTCGCTCATGGGGTCAGACGTAGTCTCGAGGGAGACGTAGCGGAGGAAACGCTTGACGATGCTCTCCTTACTTATACGCATCGAGATTGGTCTCGTGGGGAGCAAAGTGTGAGATGACCTCTTCCGCTATCGCATCAGCCTCAGCCTCGGTAGGTGCCTCGGCATAGATCCTCATGATCGGCTCTGTATTGCTCTTGCGGAGATGTACCCAGCGGTCGGGGAAGTCAATCTTCACACCATCAATGGTGGTGATGGACTGATCCTTATATGCTCTCTTGATATCGTCAAAGATCCGCTCCACATCGAGACCGGTGAGATCCTGACGCTTCTTCACCATCGCGTACTGCGGGAGGAGCGCTTTGATCTGAGTCGGCTTGAGGAAGCGCTTTGCCATCATGGTAAGGAAGAGCGCAATGCCTACGAGAGCGTCACGTCCATAGTGAGCCTTAGGGTAGATCACACCGCCATTGCCCTCACCACCGATCAGCGCACCCACCTCCTTCATCTTCGTCACCACGTTCACCTCGCCGACAGCGGCAGGGGTGTAGGTGCCTCCATGAGAGATGGTGACATCACGTAGGGCTCGAGTGGAGCTGAGATTGGAGACGGTATCGCTGCCGGGGTAGAGACTCAGCAGATAGTCCGCGATGCTGACGAGGGTGTACTCCTCGCCGAATGGAGTGCCGTCCTCACAGAAGATCGCCAGGCGATCCACGTCGGGATCGACAGAGAACCCGACATCGGCTTTTTTCTCCTTTACTAATTGCCCCAGCTCGACAAGGTTTTGCGGCAGGGGTTCAGGATTGTGCGCAAAGTCTCCTGTTGGCTCGCCATGGAGTAGGTAAGCACTCTTGACGCCCAGCGCATCGAAGAGGCGGGGAAGGGCAATGCCTCCGACAGAATTGATCGTGTCGGCGCAGACGGTCAGTCCGGCCTCTCGGATTGCAGCCGCATCTACCTCGGGCAGACTCAGCACCATCTGCACATGAGCATCGGTGTAGTCCTTGTGCTCCACATGTCCCAGGTGATCCACTTCGGCGAAGGTGAAGTCCTCCGCATCCGCCATCCGATAGACCTCTCGTCCCTCAGCATCGGAGAGGAAGGTGCCCTCGTGATTGAGCAGCTTCAGGGCATTCCAGTGCTTAGGGTTGTGACTCGCCGTGATGATGATACCGGCGTCGGCTCCCTCCTCGGTAACGGCAAACTCTGTCGTCGGAGTGGTGGCAAGACCAATATTCACCACGTCGAAGCCGACAGCCTGTAGCGTCCCAATCACGATCCGCTGGATCATATCGCCGGACATGCGGGCGTCGCGGCCGACGACGATCTTATTGGACTGTACGGGAGAGTTTTTCCGTGCCTGGGTGGCAAAGGCTGCGGTGAAGTTGACGATGTTGATCGGATTGAGACCCTCGGAGGCGCTTCCCCCGATGGTACCTCGGATCCCTGATATAGACTTGATAAGGCTCATGGCATCAATATTTTCGGTTATTTCTTGTACTCAAAGCGGACATCCTTGAAGTAGAGCGCATAGCCGTCCTTCGAGAAGGCTATCGGACCGTGGCGGAAGGAGGTGATCACCTGCACTCTGGAGGGTACGCCGGCAAGACGCACAGCCTCGAGGAGCGCCTCGCACTGGAGATTGTTATTGGCACTCTCCTGTGCGTCCTGATTGGGGTCGATGACTACATCCTCCCCCTTGGCGGTGTATACGAAGGTGAGGGCTCCGGTGCCGCCGCTGTAGGGACCGCCGTTGCTCATCCTCTTGATCGACTCCTTGGAGATGCGCGGACCGATGCCCTCGATCTCCATACGAGCAGAGATGATCCGCTGACTGCCGGTCACCGCTGTTCCCTTCTCCACCACGCGTATGAATAGTCCCTCCTTGATCTCGACAAATGTCCCCTCCGGGGTGATAAGGTCGGCGGGGAGCTCCTTGATGATCCGTATACCGAGGGAGTCGGTGAAGTGCTTCACCTCCTTCTTCTCCTGCTTGATCATGTCGACGTAAGACATGCGCTTCTTGTCGCATCCGCTGACTAACAGCAGACTGGTGAGTAGGAGCAGGACTGTCAGATGAGTGGGTCTGAGTAGATGTCTCATATAGGGGATAAAAAGTGTCTAAGAGTGTAACTCTAAAAGTCAGCAGTGGGGCAAAACGCAACCACCACCACTATACCATACAAATGTAGCAAAAACCCGTGGACTAATGTCGGTATTAGTTCGATCTAATACCGGTAATAGTCGAAACTAATATCGGGTTTAGTGAAAACTATTACCGGTAAAAGATTTCCATTGTATCACTTTGCTGATAACCAGTCTGTTGTAAGAGGTTTCTCGGAGTGCCTTTTCTGTGGTCAAATGGTCGATCGGTAAGATATTAATAGGAAGGGTGTTAGGGGGCCCTGGACTGCTTCCTCGACTGGCAGCCTCTCAGGGTAGGAGTGATTGCTCAGTGTCGACGGATCAAGGGTCGTAGTCGTAAGGGTACAAAAAATCGCGGCTCCCTCGTCCCAAGTCGGACGAGAGAGCCGCGATCTCTTACGCTAATACGCTCTTACGACAGAGTGTCGGTCAGTCTCCGCAGGAGTCTGCTCCCAGTATGCCGGAGTCGTGGACCTGCTCACTGCAGGAGTCCTCCTCCTCTGTCTTAGTGGAGGATGGAGGGGGTGGGGGAGTGGTCTTGCCCTCGGATGGAGTGGCATCCGACTTGTCCGTCGGGTCAGGAGTCTCGGTCTCGTGAGGGGTCTTCTCCTTGACCTCGCCCCCTTGCTCCTCTGCATCGCGGAGCAGCTCGTCGGCTCGGGAGCTCCAGGGGCGCTTGCCGAGGATCTTCTCCACATCCTCAGTGTAGATCACCTCGCGCTGGAAGAGCAGGTCTGCCATCTCGTGGTGTCCCTCCTCATTCTCCCGCAGGATCTTCTTAGCGCGCTCATACTGCTCGGCGATGATGCTTCGGATCTCCTGGTCGATCAGTCGGGCGGTCTCGTCGCTGTAGGGCTTGGTGAAGTTGTACTCACCCTGATTGTCCTCATAGTTGATATTTGGGATCTTATCGCTCATCCCATAATTGACCACCATCGCCTGTGCCATGCGGGTCACCTTCTCGAGGTCATTGGAGGCACCGGTGGATATGTGTCCTATGAAGAGCTCCTCAGCAGCACGACCACCAAGGGTCGCACACATCTCGTCCTCGATCGCCTCCTTGGGGACGATCTGCCGCTCCTCAGGCATGTACCAGGCGGCTCCGAGTGCGCGCCCTCTCGGTACGATGGTTACCTTGACGAGCGGATTGGCATAGCGGAGACGCCAGCTGATGGTGGCGTGACCGGCCTCATGGATGCAGATCATCTTCTTCTCCGACTTGGTGATGATGGCGCTCTTCTTCTCCAGACCACCGACGACGCGGTCGACGGCGTTGGAGAAGTCGACTGCCTCCACCGCATTCTTCGACTCACGGGCGGCGATCAGTGCCGCCTCATTGCAGACGTTGGCAATGTCTGCACCGGAGAATCCCGGTGTCTGGCGGGCCATCTTGTCCGGGTCCACGTCTGGTGCCAGCTTGAGTCCCTTCATGTGGACGAGGAAGATCTCCTTCCGCTCATTGAGGTCGGGCAGGTCGATGTAGATCTGTCGGTCGAAGCGGCCGGCACGCATCAGTGCCTTGTCGAGGATGTCGGCACGGTTGGTTGCCGCCATGACGATGACACCGCTATTGGTGTCGAAGCCGTCCATCTCCGTCAGCAGCTGATTGAGGGTATTCTCCCGCTCGTCGTTGCCTCCGAAGCCGGCATTCTTTCCCCTCGCGCGACCGATGGCATCAATCTCGTCGATGAAGATGATGCAGGGACTTTTCTCCTTTGCCGTGCTGAAGAGATCCCGAACACGGCTGGCTCCCACGCCGACAAACATCTCTACGAAGTCTGAGCCGCTGAGGGAGAAGAATGGCACCCCCGCCTCGCCGGCAACAGCCTTGGCGAGGAGTGTCTTACCTGTCCCGGGAGGTCCTACGAGGAGCACGCCCTTAGGGATCTTACCGCCGAGGTGAGTGTAGCGCTTCGGCTCCTTGAGGAAGTGGACCACCTCCATCACCTCCTGCTTGGCACCATAGAGACCGGCAACGTTGTCAAAGGTGGTCTTCACCTTTGTCTCCGGGTCAAAGAGCTGAGCCTTGGACTTGCCGACATTCATTACGCCGCCGCGACCGCCCATACCGGAGAAGCCTCTCATCATCCAGATCCAGAAGAAGATCAGAAGGAGGAAGGGTAAGGTCTGCAGGAGGATGGTCCAGAAGCTGATGCTCTGATTGACGTACGAGATCTCAGTGGAGATCGGCTTGTCGGAGCTCTTGATCTTCTGGTATATGTCATTAAAGGCTGTCGCCCCCGGCATCTCTGAGGTGACCTGCGTGGCACCGAGGAGGCGCGGGCGGGTCTCCTTGACTTGCTCGGCCGGTATGATACCGAGGTCGACGAGACGCCCCTCCTTGCCCTCGCGAAGGGTGGCATCCACCTTCCCCTTAGAGGAGTAGACGGTGATGGACTCAAAGGCATCGTCCTCCATCAAGGTCTGGAAGTCAGACCACTTGACCGAGCGAGCGTTGCTATTGTCGCCGAAGAAGTAGAGCCCCAGGATCACCATCATGATGATCATGAAGATCCAGCCGATATTGATATTTGGCTTGCGCTTCGGGTTGCCTCTCTGAGGCATGGCTTTATTAGGCATGAGTATGGATCAGTTCGCTGTAATATATCTCAGACTTCGTCCTCGAGTCGAGTCAGATCTGCATCCTCCCACATCTGCTCGAGATGGTAGAAGGTGCGGAGCTCCGGCGTGAAGATATGGACCATCGCATCGACGTAGTCCATAGCGATCCACTCACCGCTTCCCTTGTGGACGCGGATGGGACGCTCTCCTGCCTGCTCCTTCACCGTCTCCAGGACCGAGTCCTCCAGAGCACTGATGCCTGTGGGGCTGTTGCTCTCAGCGATGATCATATAGTCGGTGGGTCGATCATGCAGGCGGTGCAGGTCGAGGATGGTGATGGCGTGTCCCTTCTTGGCCTTGAGGCCCTCTACGATACTGTGGACAAGTGCTTCCGTGCGCTCGGGTGAGGTGGTTGATGTTGTCAAAAGTGACGATGTATTATGAATAATTAGTGTGACTTACTTGCGGACGAGGAGAACAACGTTCTCGACATGGTGCGTCTGCGGAAACATATCCACCGGCTGCGTCACGGCGACGGAGTACTCCTCCTGAAGAGTCTGCAAATCTCGTGCCTGACTGGCGGGATTGCAGCTGACATAAACGATGCGATCGGGGCGAGCATGCAGAATCGTCTGCAGCACATCGGGATGCATGCCGGCTCGAGGCGGATCGGCGATGATCACATCGGGTCGCCCGTGTGACGTGACAAAGTCATCTGTCAGGATATCCTTCATATCACCGGCGTAGAAGTCCAGATTCGTCAGACCATTGAAGTCCGCATTGATCCTCGCATCCCGGATGGCCTCCTCAACGTACTCGATGCCGATCACGTGTGCGGCCTGACGAGAGACAAAGGAGGCGATGGTGCCGGTGCCGGTGTAGAGGTCGTAGACCATCTCCTTGCCGGTAAGCCCTGCCAGTTCGCGAACCACGGAGTAGAGGCGGTAGGCCTGGCGGCTATTGGTCTGGAAGAAGGACTTTGGTCCCACCTTGAAATGCAGCCCCTCCATCTCCTCGACGATATAGTCTCTGCCGGCGAAGGTCTTCACCTCGAGTCCGTCGAGGGTGTCGTTGCCCTTTGTATTGATCACAAAGAGAAGCGAAGTGATCTCCGGGAAAGCCTCGCTCAGTGCAGTGAGTAGGGCAGTGCGGCGCTCCTCATCCTCCTCACCGAAGGCGATGACAAGCATCACCTCGCCTGTTGAGGAGATCCGTAGCATCATCGTCCGCATCAGCCCCACTTGCTGACGTAGGTCGAAGAAGCTGTACCCCTCGTGCGTCAGGCAGTAGTGGCGGATGAAGTTTCGGATCCTATTATTCAGATCATCCATGAGGTAGCACTCGCGGATGTCCAAGACCTTGTCGAAGCGTCCCGGGATGTGGAAGCCCACTCCTCGTCGCTCATCGACCGCCTCCCCCTCCAGTCTGTCGCGCTCCTCCTCGGTGATCCAGCGGGAGGAGGAGAAGGTGAACTCAAGCTTGTTCCGATACCCCAGCTCCCTCTCGCAGCCCAGTATCGGGCGTCGCTCGCCGATCGTCACCTTGCCGATGCGGGTCAGCTGGTCATAGACCTGCTGCTCCTTTGCCTCCAGCTGCATCTCGTAGGGCACATGCTGCCACTTGCAGCCACCGCAGAGGCCGAAGTGCGGACATACCGGCTCTCGCCGCCGGTCTGACGGGGTGATCAAGCGGTCGATCAGCCCCTCTGCATGGGAGTGCTTGCTCCTCGTGATGAGCAGGTCGGCCACATCTCCCGGTGCGCTGTATGGCACAAAGACCACACGTCCGTCCTCTAAGTGTCCGATACACTTCCCCTCAGCCGCCATCTTCTCGATGGTGATGCCGGGGGCGATCACTCTCTTTTTCTCTCTTCTCTTAGCTTTCACAAATGGGTTGTCTCAGGGATAATGCCTACTCCCGACTTATGGCGTGGCCAAGGAGTAGTCCGAGAGCAAATGTACCCATTTTACTCTTGTCTAAGACAAGTCACTGCTCCCAGCCGTCGTCGACGTACTCCCATCGGTATCGGTCCTGCTCCGGGTCGAGAGTCAGTAGGAGGAAGCCCTCTTCTGTGCCGTCCAGTGATCCCTGCCACCAGGCACCACTTACCGCCCCTCCCATCAGGAGCCAGGTGCCGTGACTAAATAGCTCCTCATGGACATGATTGTGTCCCTGCAGCACCGCCACCGTATGATACTCCGTGAGGAGATCCCAGAGGGGCTTGAAGTTACTTATCAGGTCCTTGTCGCTCACCTTCCCCTCGGTGGCAGCATAGTAGAGTGACTGGATCGGCACGTGAGTCACGACGATCAGAGGGCATCCCTCGGGCATTCCCCTCAAATCCTCTCTGATCCACCTCATCTGCTCTCGTGAGATCGAGTAATTGCCCTCCTTATTAGGAATGACCGAATTGATCACCATAAAGTGCACCCCCTTGTGGTCAAAGGAGTAGGTCGAGCGACCGAGGTGCTTCTCGAAGAGCTCCACCCCTGTCGGCTCCCTCTTGCCGTCCTCGCGATAGAAGTAACGATCATGATTGCCTATGGTGTAGTAGGTGGGGATGCCGGTCTCCTCGCACATGCTTCGTATCCTGTCGAGTGCCAGCCCTGCTCTCTCGTAGTCCTCCGGGAGACGCCGATCCAGATCGGCCAGATCTCCTCCCAGGATCATGAGGTCGATGTCCTGACTCTTTGTCACCTCCAGGGCTCGCCTGAAGCCGGCGCACTTGCGAGGCGTCCCCTGTATATCGAGGTGAATGTCCGTCAGAAATGCCACTCTGAAGGGACCTGACTCCTCCGCCCTCAGGGTCATGGGGAAGAGCAGGAGTAGAAGTAGCAGAGTGACTCCGTTGTCCATTAGTCTAAGGGGATGACCTTTATGATAAGGTCCAAGGATGTGCTGTTTCATGAGATAGATGATTGCTTCCGTGTTACTTGCCACAAACCTACCACGTCGCTGTCTCATAAGCGTGTCATCACTGATACAGATCTGTTTCCGGGCACCATTATTGATCTTCATTTTTTCTCCTCTGTGTGTGTACTTTTCTAGGACACCACACCGGTAAAAGTGAAAGGGGATATCTGAGCTGTGATGGAGCCAGGTCTGGAGTGGCTCTTTTCGTACTGCTCGTCGGGAATAATGGCTATCTTTGTGGAAGAACAAGACTATTTCAATATGAGACGACTATTTCCGGCGCTCCTCGTGATCGCCTCACTCCTCCTTGGGGGAGTAGCACGGGCACAGCAGCCTGCACAATCCCTGACCGTAGGAAGCTTCAATCTTAGGTACATCAATGACCACGATGGTGAAAATATCTGGGCCAATCGCTGTCAGATGGTTAGAGACCTGATCGCCTACTATGACTTTGACTTCCTCGGCACCCAGGAGGGCTACTTAGAGCAGCTAAGGGATATCGATGCTCTCGAGGGCTATGACTACATCGGGGTAGGGCGTGACGATGGGAAGGAGGCCGGGGAGCACTCTGCTATATTCTACCGGAGTGACCGCTTCGATCTGCTGGATCAGGGGAACTTTTGGCTCTCGGAGACGCCGGAGGTGCCGTCCCACGGCTGGGATGCATCGGAGTGTCTGCGGATCTGTAGCTGGGGACACTTCCGCGATCGCGTGAGTGGCAAGACGCTGTACTTCTTCAACGTCCACTACGACCACGTCGGTCAGGAGGCGAGACGGCAGTCCTCGCACCTTATACTGAGCCGGATCCGTCCCCTGCTCGATCGGGGAGAGACGGTGATCCTCACAGGAGACTTCAATGCCGGTCCCGGTGAGGAGCCGATACGGATCCTGCGTGAGGCAGCACTGCTGCGTGACTCCAGGACCGTTAGTCAGACGAAGCCCTATGGCCCCTCCGGCACATTTCACGATTTTGACCTGACTAACTTTGCCGATGAGCCGATCGACTATATCTGGGTATCGCCCAATATCAGGGTGGATAACTATCGGACTATCACCGATCAAGATCATGGCCGACTGCCCTCGGATCACTTCCCGATCATGACGCACCTCACCTTTTAGACGACAGTGGAGGGGTTGCCCCCTTGCGGTATCCAATAAAATTCTTACCTTTGCAGAGCAAAACCGAAAGAAACAGGGTCGGAGAGACCTGTAGAAGTTCTGGAAGTTAGGTGCGGTAGTTCAGCTGGTTAGAATGCCTGCCTGTCACGCAGGAGGTCACGGGTTCGAGTCCCGTTCGCACCGCAATCAAAGTCAAAAGGAGTTCGTGATGAAACCTTTTGATATCTGGCAAAATAGTAAGGCACTGTAGTCCATTGGATTATGGTGCCTTACTTGTTTTCTTGTTGTCGTCATTTGTCGGTTTCCTCGACTTTTCTCGCCTAAGTCGGTCAAAAAGCATTCAAAAAAGTACGCTATTGATTGCGGTTTGAACGGCTTTAATTTGCCTCTCCTTATTTTCCGCTTTTTTCGTCAGGCTACAATTTGGCAACGGGGCAAAACCTTTGGCTACAAGTCTGACCTCAGCCTTTGATCTAATTCGGTTCACCGTACTTTGTAGGTTCGCTCCTCAAACAGTTTCAATCAAACACCTGTTCTTATGAGTACGAATCTCAAATTGAGGGTAAGCTTCTACACCCGGTATGGTAAGACCGCCAAAGTAGAGCAGTCACCGATTATGCTACGTGTCTCATATCGTGGCAATCGACGGACGTTTGGACAATTGCCTCTGGAGGTCAATCCAAAGTACTTTGTCAAAGGTCGAGTGAGTAAGGAGGCTCCCGATAGTAAGTCCCTGAATCGTCAGCTTGATGGTATAGAGGCTAAGCTTCTGGTCTATGCAGAAGACCTGTATCGCCAGAACATACTTACGCTTGAAAAACTAAAGAAGGTTTTCTTCGGAGAAGAGGGCAGTGCTCGATACATCAGCTCGCTCTTTGATGAGTACCTCCAAGAGGAGGAGAAGCGTGTCAATGCTAACCTCTTGACGAGAGGGACACATACGAAGAACAAGCGATTTGTCTCCGGCTTTATAGCCTTTATAGCTTCGCAGTATGGTCAGAAAGATATGGTCGTTGCTGATATTACCCCGGTGACTCTCGCAGACTATCAGAATTATCTGGAGTGTGTCTCCGGATATCACCACAACACCCTTATCAAGTATTTGCGCTTTGTCGTCAATGTGATGAAGTATGCGACTACCCGAGGTTATATAGCGCATAACCCGGTGGCTGATGTGACCTATAATGCGCAACCAAGTGATAGAGGCTTCATAACAACTGAGGAGCTGGCACGAGTGGAGAGTGTCGATCTCTCAGCTCACCTCTCAGTCGTCAGAGATATATTCCTCTTCGCTTGCTATACCGGCATCTCCTACATTGATGTCTTTAATCTGACTGAGCGAAATGTATTGACAAATAATGGTCATCCGTGGTTGGTCTTCAACCGCCAGAAGACCGGACAGCTATCTCAGGTATATCTGCTGGATAAGGCTATAGCGATACTTGAAAAATATAGAAGTCAACGACCGGCAGATGGCAGACTGTTACCGGTCTGCTGCAATCAGGTGATCAATAGAGACCTTAAGAAGATTGCAGGCAAGTGTGGCATTGATAGACCACTGACTTATCATATGGCTCGTCATACGTTCGCCACTCTCTCGCTTACAAATGGTGTGTCAATGGAGACCGTCTCTAAGACGCTTGGTCATGCGTCTATCCGGACAACTCAAGTATATGCAAGGATACTCCCTCAGAAGATGGAGACAGAGCTTGCTCGGCTTAATAACGTGATGTAAGAGAGGGTAGAAGATATGGATTCTAATATGCTATTACAGGAGCTTACAGACCTTGTCCGTGAGCGTCTAATGCAAAAGGAGATGCAGGGGGCTGATTCACAGCCCTTCGAGTTTACTAATTCCGAGCTGATAGATGTGCTGGGTGTCTCAAAGAGTACCCTCTATCGCTTTAGACGTGAGGAGAAACTCAAGTACAAAAAGCAGGGTAATCAGATATCATACGATTACAAAGATCTCATGGATGCGATACAGGATGGTCGCATAAAAATTAAGGGGCTGACCAAACTCTCTGCGATGGAGAAAATCACCAACTACAAGAAGCTAGTTCAGCTTGGTTTTGAGGTGAAAAAAGAGGGGATTTTAGGGGTTGCAAATGTCTCCTCCGAACCCTCGGATATAACGATAACGAGGAAAGGGGTATAAGTCGCTGATAATCAATGGGGGTCATTTCGTATACCGAAATAAAATTTCGTATACCGCAACCACGTTGCGAAATAGGAAACGGGGCACAAGGAATTTTAACAGATACGAGTGAAAACCCCAGATTGTTAACATTTAATTACTTACGTATGAGCAGTAAAACTTATGCCTCCGGGCAGGTATATCATAAGCGAGTTGAGGTCGATGGACAAGGTCATCGAGCCATCACAAGAAAGGTCATTTATGAAGAGCGAGAGGTCGTGGAAGGGTATGTCGATGTTCGACTACCGAAACGGCATAAATTCAACAACGGAGGGTTTCTTACCGTCTTTCAGGATCCCTTGGTGGAAATTGTCAAGTATGGGAAGCTTGGAAGGATGGAGATGACCTTGTTGCTTTACTTAATGGGAACGGCAAGCCAGGATGGAAGTCTAATCACAGACCTCGAAATGCTGTCTGATGAACTAGGCTATCACAAATCGTATATCAGCCGTGCGCTCAAAGGTCTGGTGGAGCGTAACATCGTAATCCGGAAGGATGGTAACAGATATGACCGCACCCCCCTCCAGCTTGAGCTCTCTCTGAATGCGGATCAGCTGAATTACAATTTTGCATTCAATGGCAAGACTGCTACCTATCAGCGCAAAAAAGAAATACATCCTGCGTTGTCTATGCCGGGAGATCAGGACGGTGAATGGTTTGACACTGCTACCGGTGTGCTCTCCATTGAGAGTGATGGCCGAGTTGTCCAAGAGTTTTACCCTGAAAGTGTAGAGGATGAGTGACTATGGATGGTATTAAGTTGCCGGCAGAAATTGAGCGGGATAACCTGAATGTTCGGATGGATCGCATCGAACGTAAGATAGACTTCTTGATCGAACAGTTATCTACAGAGCCGGACTGTGTGGACGAAGCAAAGGACGACAATAAACTTCTGGGCGTTCAAGAAGCATCAATATACTACAGAGTGTCTCCAAAGACGATTTACAATTGGGTGTATATGCGCAAAATTCCCTTTCGCAAGCTAAATGGTAAGCTCCTTTTTGATGTGGATGATTTCAAAAACTATCGTAAATAATCGTAATAAAACCTTTTCGGATTTCCCTATTTTTCCCTATAGTTCCCTATAGTTCCCGATCTGAAAATCAGTAGGGTAGCTGTAGTTTCAGGGCGAATGCGTAATTCCTATCTTTGGGGACGCAAATGGTAATTTGTGCCATTTTGATAGCGTATTCAAGAAGTATGATAATCACTTTGGGTAATCAGAAAGGTGGCGTTGGTAAGACCACGTTGGTACTGCTCTTGGCAAATTGGTTGATCAGTCAAGGACGTAAAGTCATTGTCCTTGATGCTGACCGCCAATTGTCCGCCTACAATCAGAGAGAGAATGATATGAAAAGTTTCTCATCTGAGGAATTCCCATATCCAATCCTTCGATTTAGCTTGGATCGTACTCAAGAAGAGATCTATGATTTGCTGGAGAAACTTGACAAGGATAATCCTGATGTGTTTATTCTTGTTGATACACCAGGCAATCTCAGCGTGAATGGTTTGGTGCCTTGCTTTCTGCGAGCTCAAGTGATTATCTGTCCTTTCCTCTACGAACGTAAGTCACTTGACTCTACCGGCACATTCATCGTGGTTCTCAAGAGGCTATTCGAGGGGATGAAGGCACCGACTATAGTTTTTGTTCCCAATTGTGTTCGCTTAGGTGTAGGCACAAAGGAAGAAAAGGAAGTCTTTGAGCAGGTGAAGGAAGCTTTTAGTAGTTATGGCGTTGTAACCCCCTTCCTAAAGGATTTGGCAACCGTCAAAAGAGTTAACTCCTTTAGTCTGTTCAAGGATCAGCAAAATGCAGTAGAACAGTGTTTTGGTAAACTAATGGAAGTATTATGTCAGAGATAAATCTTGGAGCCCTTACTGACGAGGCTCAACAGAGTAAAAAGTCATCCAAGGAGATGCCGGCAGGTTCCAAGGAATCTGTTGCTGCTACCTCCTCATCAGAAGAGGAGCGCACGACTATTGGACCTCGAATAACCCTGACGAGAAGTAATATACAGCGCCTTGAGCTTATCAGGCTAAGCAAAAAGTCGGAAAGAAATCACTCAAGGACAAGTCTAGTTAATCAGATTATCGAGGAGTTCTTCACCGAGAGGAGTGAGCAGCTGGCCACAGAGGTGAAGTCAGTTCTTGAGAGCCTCAGGGAATGACGTTCGTCTCTTTTCTGATAGTCTGTGCAGTTGCCCTTGTGGCATACTACCTGTATCTCATCTTAGCCCCGGAGAAGAAGAGCCAAATGTTTGATGACGGACGAAGAGAAGGATCTATGGAGACGATCATTGAAATAGAGCCAATCGAAGTCAGTGCAGACATGGTGACTTATCAGCCACAAGCTGCTGTAGTATCTCCGGAAAGACAGCAGACCGAGGAGCAGAACTGGAAGCAGAACGACAACAAGTATTCTGCCCCCTCTTTGCGGTCAAGGTCTATGTGCGAGGGAGAGCGGATTATTGTCCCGAGTGATCAGGACGTGATAGATGGAAGATCAATAGTTTCTCACATTTATATTTAAATCACATGTCAAAGTTATTGTACAAAACAACAAATCTCTACCGTAGAGCATCTTATGCTCTCGGTGTGTGCATGCTCACAGGGATGTCGGCGCTTGCTCAAAATACAGGAGCGGGAAAAGCGGCTTTGGAAAAAGCTTCTAAAACTATAGAGAGCTATATTCCAGCTGTTCAGAGCGTTATATTCGCTTTGGCAGGCGTAGTCGCACTGGTTGGAGCCATTTCTGTGTTCATCAAAATGAACAATGAGGAGCAGGATGTCAAAAAATCCATTATGATGATTGTAGGTGCCTGTGTATTCCTCGTTCTTGCTGCTGAAGCATTACCTATGTTCTTTAGGAAGTAATGTTCTTGGAGACGACAGGGTTCAAAATATTCAAGGGGCTTCAAAAGCCCCTTGAGTTTATGGGGCTGAAAGGGCGTTATGTCTGGGTCGGTCTTATAGCTGTAGTCGTCACCATAATGGCATTCATTATCACCTTTATAGCAGCCGGATTCCTGCCTGCATTAATTGTTGGGCTGGGGATCCTCTCAGCTGTATTTGTATGGATACGTACAAGATCCAAGCGTGGCTTGCACTCCAAGCAATCCGCTAAAGGAGTGTATGTCGTTACCAAATTGATATCATGGTGACCAAAAAGAAGAAGCTACAGCCCCCGTACCTTGCCATAGAGGAAGTCGATGACTATGGTGTTGTCTATAACAGCGTGGGAGAGTACTCTGTGATCTATCGGGTTCAAAACCCCATAGAGAAGTATTCCTCTGACCCTGACGGTTACTATGCGTACAACTCTTTTGTTGAAGGGCTGATCAAGACCTTAGGTGCAGGATACTGCATACAGAAACACGACATCTTCGCCAAGGAGACCTATCGGTCTGCAGAGAGTGGTGACTTCCTGCAGAATAGTTACTTCCGATACTTTGACGGACGGTCCTACACTGCACATAGTGCCTACATTATTCTTTCTCAGGAGAAGAAAAAGAAGGGACGCTATCAGTACGACTACAAGAGCTGGAAGTCGTTCCTGTCCGATGTGGTGAAGGTAAAAGACCTGCTCGAGGGAGCTAACTTTTCGCCACACCTCCTGAGTAAGGAGGATGCCAGTCTTTACCTGCATCGCTTCTTTTGTCTGAATTTCAAGGATGATGTGGTCTCGCTCTCTAATCTGTATGCTACAGAAGAGTATCTGAGATTTGATGACAGGGTAACGAAGTGTGTATCGCTGGTCGATGTGGACGAGATTGATACGCCTAATACGATAGTCCCTCTACACCAGAGATCTATCAATGGTGCTACTTTCTCTGAGGATCTATTCTCTTTCTTAGACGACATTCCTGCAGCTGATGTGATCGTCTATAACCAGTCGATCTACATTCCCAATCAGCTTGCAGAGATAAAGCGGCTGGTCAAGAAGCATAATAATCACGCCTCTTTGCCATCTGCAGCAAACAATGTCGCAAAAGAAGACATTGAGGCTGTGCAGAAGATCGTAGAGACAGACAACAAAATGTTTGTCTATATGAACTATACCCTCCTTGTATCCTCTAAAACTCCTAATGCGGCTTTCAACCAGCTGGAATCTGAGTTTGGCAAGAGAGGCTTCCGGCTATCACGGTCTAACTACAACCAATTGGAGCTGTTTCTCTCAGCTCTCCCCGGCTGTGCCTACCGATCCAATGCCGAGTATGACCGTCTATTGACGCTTAATGATGTCGCAGGCTGCTTGCAATACAAAGAAGAAGCGGAGACGGATGAAGTAACCCCGCTCAAGGTCTATTACACCAATCGCATTGGTATTCCTCGGTGCATTGATATCACCGGGAAGGAGGGGGCAAAGAAGATGACCACGAACAGTAACTTCTTCTGCCTTGGTCCCTCCGGCAGTGGCAAGAGCTTCCATATGAATAGTGTGGTCCGGCAGCTCTACGAGCAGAATACCGACATCGTAATGGTGGATACAGGACACTCTTACGAAGGACTCTGCAACTATTTAGGTGGGCGATATATAACCTACTCAGAGGAACACCCTATCTCTATGAACCCCTTTAGGATTACCAAAGAGGAGCTTAATGTGGAGAAGGTTAACTTTCTCAAGTCTCTGCTGTCTGTGATCTGGAAGGGTGCCAACGGGTCGGTAACTACAGTGGAGGAAGAGGCCCTCTCTCGGACGATAAACGCCTACTACAGATTCTTCTTTAGCCCCTTTAACGGTTACACTCCGGAGGAGCGAGCAGACCGCACACGTATGCTAATGTTAGACGTTGGCACCTCTCGTAAACAGGACTTGTATAGTCGTGCGCGAGAGAGAAATATACAGAAGAAACTAAAGTCCATCGAGGCTCTTGCCATTGAAGGCGATGCTGGAGAGAAGGACAATGCCTTGATGAAGCTTGAAGAGCTGAGGAATAAGTATGGAACAGATGTCGAAGATGATGAAATTAAGGAAATTGTTGCGTATGAAATCGATAACGAGGAGGACACTCTAAGAGGAATTAGAGTGACGGAGTTGACTTTCAATTCCTTCTTTGAGTTCGCTATGCAATACATCCCCTTCCTCATCGAGACAAACAAAGTAGAGTTTGACATACAAAACTTCAAGTTTCTGCTGGCAAAGTTCTACAGAGGTGGCGAACTGGAGAAGACACTCAATGAGGAGATGGACACCTCCCTCTTTGATGAGTCGTTCATCGTGTTTGAGATCGATGCCATCAAGGATGATCCCACACTCTTCCCTATTGTTACCCTCATAATTATGGACGTGTTTTTGCAGAAAATGCGTCTGAAGCACAACCGAAAGGCACTTGTTATCGAGGAGGCGTGGAAGGCTATAGCTTCTCCTATGATGGCTGGTTATATACTCTACCTCTACAAGACAGTACGTAAGTTTTGGGGTATTGTCGGGGTCGTCACTCAGGAGATTGAGGACATTATCTCCTCTGATATCGTCAAAAGTGCGATCATAAACAACTCTGAGATTACAATCCTCCTAGATCAGACAAAGCTCAAGGATCGGTTTGACGACATTAAGGCGTTGCTGGGGCTTACGGATACAGAGTGCGCAAAGATTTGGACGATTAACAATCTGGACAATAGGGAAGGAAGAGGTGCCTTTAAGGAGGTCTACATCCGTCGTGGTAATGTCGGTGCTGTGTACGGGGTTGAGGAGAGTCCAGAGTGCTATATGGCATATACGACTGAGAAGGTCGAGAAGGATGCTCTCGCTCAATATCGAGAAAAGTATGGTGATATGCAGACGGCATTGACCCATTTTTGCGAGGATTGGCGAGCCTCTAAAAGCTCGTCTATTATGGATTTTGCGAAGAAGGTGCTATCGGATGAATAAGGTAATAATGCGATTTTGTCTATTTGCGCTGTGGCTATTAGGTACTTTGCCTTACGCATCAGGTCAGACGGCAATCGTTGTCTATGATGTGAAGTCAGCGGAGCAGGCTGCTGCCAATGGTGTAGCTGCCAAAGCTTCTGAGGAACTCATTCGCTCCGAGTTTGAGGAGGTGAAGGATTCTCAACGGAAGATACGTAATCTTCTATTGGTTGTGGAAGGACACATCGCTAAGGTGGAGAAAATTCAAAAGGATGTGTCCGCCTTCAAGAAGGAAGGTGCCGCACTCTCCCTTATAGCATTTAAGGCGAAAAAGGCTCTCTCCTCCCTTGGTGAACTTGCCCCGGATCTCAAGTCAAATCAGGTAGGCATCGTGGGCTCTTACAAGGTCATATCTACTCTATCAGCTGATATCTATGGCATTTGCGCCAATGTCGTAGGTGTGGTAGTGGATGGATCCTTTGATCTGCCTGGCTTATCCAAGGTGAATAAGGGTAAGAGTGTGAATTTCTTGGAGCCCCAAGAGAGACTCGCATTCTTCGAGCGGTGTAATTACGACTTGGACCTGATCATCTTTAAGATACATCAGATCCATTTGGAGATCATATCAACGAACACTCTTAACCTTGCGCTCCAGAAAGTGGCACCCCGCTCTATGTGGACGATTAACTACGGCTTGATAGTGGCCAATGACATCGTAGACCTATGGAAAAAATAACGACACTTATTCTCGTGGCGGTAAGTCTGAGTATTGCATCGATTGATCTGCACGCACAGGAGGCCAAACCGATGGACATTCCGACACTGGAGATTCTCATTGATGCTCATAAGGCAAAATACGACAAGTTGGACAAAAGAGTGCTTGAGGAGGCTGCAAAGTTAGGAGTGACTAAGTCCACAAAGAAGCTCTCCGAACAATACGAAGAACTCCAAGGAGAATTGTCCAAGCGTTACAATTCCGCCTTGGCTTGGACCTCGGTGGGGTTGTCTGCATTGAGACTCGCCAAGGATGTCCGTAGATCATATGACTTGATGAAGACCTTCGGCACTCAAGTCAAATATGTGAAAAACATCTATGTCCTGAGAGAGTATACTACGGCAGTTGGTTACTTAGCGGCTCAGTACAAATATCTTAACACGACTATAAAGAAGCTCCCTCTTATGCGAGCAGATCCTCAGTCTCTGAGTCAGGTCGTGCTTGAGTTGCAAACACGTGTCACAGCGATAAACTACTACCTGTATCAATGCAACTATATGGTGCATGGTTATAAGTTGCTTGAGGAGGCTAAGTATGGTGGGTTCACCCCCATTGATAAAGCGAAGATAGCTACACAAATAATCAAGGATTTCTCAAAATGAGTAGTTACAGATTGATAGGTTTGCTCGTTGCCCTCATCTCGCTTGACATGGTGGCGCAAGTGCCGATTTACGATGAGGCAAAGCATTACCAGCTGCGTAGTATGGAGACAGGTCCTTGGGAGTTCTCGCCCAGAAGTTGGTATTACTCTTGGTGGTCTAAAGATATGAAAGTACTATGGTGGAAATGGTCCCAGAAACTTCCCGGTCTTGGCATCCACGACAATGGTCCTGCCGGTCTTGGTGGAGCCGATCATTATGTCTCCAGATATAGCCCCAATCAAACAAGACGAGTGCTGATGCTCGCTCAGGCCAAAATGGTCAAGAAGCAGACACAAAAGGTGGAGGACAGGATCAAGGAAGTCCAGAAGCGGGAAACAGTGTCTATAGCCGATAGAAGCTTGGATGTGGTATGGGAAGATTATACCCCCTCATTTGCAAAGCTCGAGATCATATACACTAGAAGGCTGGGAGAGTATCGTAAGGCTTTTGGTCGTAATGAGGCGTATCGAGCAATTCAACTGGAGCATCAAAAGATATTTGACGCAGTTAATTATATGCGAAAGAACTATGTCACGAACATTGATAGAAAGAAGGTCTATAGTCAGCAGCTTAACAAGTTTGAGCAATTGATCCAAAAGATGAACCTCTCAATCAAGATGCACTTATCATATCAAGAACTAAAGTCCATATGCAAGACTTCTTAGATGAAAATCTGTTGGAGATATGCCGTAGTCTCCCTCTTTTCTTCGCTCGTTATTACGGTCTGTTCGTCTCCATGGGTAAAGCCATTGGCGGTGTGCTGTGCCTTATTGTGGTCGCCTCCGAGGCCTATCAGATGATGCTGCTTAAGAAGGGTATAGATGTACTCGCCCTCTTACGACCTGTACTGATATCCCTAGTGCTAATGAATTGGGGGTCTTTTACCTATGCACTTCGTCAGCCCTTTGGAGATGCGCTGGAGAACTATGCCAAAAATGGTATTTACCAAAAGGAGATGAACAGAGTAACCCAGTTGTATCTGAAACGACTAGATATACAGAGGCGTCAATTTGAAATCCTACAAGCCGCAAGAGCAAAGGCAAAAGCCGCAGAGGAGTCTGTAGGTAAGGGACGAGAAAAAGACATATTCTCCGAAATAACTTCCTCCGCAAAAGATTTGTTCGAGAAGATTGTCGACATCAAGCGTATGTTGGGTAACATAACCCAGACGGTTGCAACCTCTATTATAGAGGGGATTATGATGTTGATTACATCAATTATCTGGAATTGTGCCGTGTTAATTACCTTCTTCGGTCGTGAAGTCGCTTTGGGTGTCTTGACGATCACAGGTCCCATTACATTTGGGATGTCAGTGCTGCCCATCTGGAAAGACGCATGGGCCTCTTGGGTCACTCGCTATATATCCTTCTGCTTGTATGGCTTTGTCGCTTTCCTCGTGATGGCAGCTGCGCTGCAGCTCTTCCGGTATGGGATAGAGGTCGACATCAAGCGCCTTAGTACGCCTGGATTGCACTTGGGTGACTTTGTCCATTTCAACTATATCTACTCATTGTTGGCGGCCATCGTTGGCTGGCATGGTTTACGGATGGTCCCAGAGGTTGTGTCGTGGATTGTGCCTACCAATTCTTCTCAGGCAGTCTCTCGATTTGTCGGTGGTGTGAATAATACAGCGACCTCTAGTGTGAAAACGGCTGCAAAGGCTGCAGCTGCAGCAGTATAAGCTATGATTATAGAGAATATAGAGAAGAAGATAAAGGTTGCTCTTGTCGTGAGTATCGCATCGATCGTAGCAGGAGTGGTGGTGGCTTCTATGGGTATGTTTTATGGATATTCCCTTGCGAGTAAGAACGCAGATCAGATCTACGTCTTGTCGGAAGGAATCCCGGAGGTCGCACATCGCTCCACCAGAGAAGAGATGATAGGCATTGAGGCGAAGAGTGCGGTCCGTATGTTTCATAGTCTCTTCTTTAACCTGCCTCCCGATGATGAGTACATCAACAAGACAACCGAGGAGGCTATGTACTACATAGACGAGTCCGGAGTAAAGCAGAAGAATGCCCTTATGGACAAGGGGTTTTACAATGACATTCTGAGCCATTCTGCCACATTCTCGATAGTGTGTGATAGTGTGGCCTTCGATCAAGATGCGATGACCTTCACCTATTATGGTCGTCAACGCATACAGAAGAAGTACTCTGTCACCATTCGTGAGCTCATTGCCTCAGGCGGATTACGGGCTATTCCTCGCACAGAGAATAATCCGTTCGGCTATATGATCACTGACTACAAGACGCTATCCAATAGAAACCTGTCAGAGTCAAGATCGAGATAATATGTTTGGACTAAAACGCAAGAAGCTGTCAGAAGCTCAATTGCAGAAGGCGGAAGCGTATGGCGAGAAAGTCGGAACTTTTCTCTCCAGATATAACCCGGTGAGAAAGGCTAACATCTATGCCGCCAGACATCGCCTTTGGGTTTTGCCGGCTATCGTGATGGCTACTTTTACTTTTACTCTGGTAGGCTTATTTCTCCAGCCACTTGACTACGAGATCTCTAATTATGACACGCTTATGATCAACTCATCAAGGGATACGGTTGACTTGCGGTCGGCATTTGGTGACTTAGATGCAGAGGTGCAGCTCCGTGCTGATAGTATAGAGAGCCTTTTGCGTAAGGATCATCTTAGTCCGGAAGACTCTCTTTATATCTCCTCAAGCTATGTATACATTGAAACAATAGGCAACTTACTATACAATCATGAAGAAGTTAAACCTTAAAGCGATAGACTTAAAGGACAAGAAGTTTGTGTTTCCGCTGATAATCGCAGCCATTGTCATATACATTGGCTGGTTTGTCATCTCCGCCATTGGAGATACCTCTAAAGCTAATGATGAGAAGAAGGCTGAGGAGGACGCTCCTGTCTCTGAGATACAGAGTATCCCCATAGAGACAGACAGCGAGCTAAAGACTCGCTCTGAGGCCTTGTTGGATCAATATAAGGAGCAACAAGACTATACAGCAATGCAAGGTCTCTATGACCCTACACTCATCGAAGCGGATACTACGATATACTCTGCCGAGGAGTTGGCCTACATTGACAGTCTGCAGAAGATAGCTGATCAAAGTAGGGCTGACGTGGAAGCTCTAAATGGTCAAATTAATGAGCAGAACAAGCAACTGGCATCTGAGATGAGTGCCTTTGGCTCTGGTTCTACTTCTGGCGGGTCGCAGTCTATTTCACGTGACGAGGACAACTCCGCAGAGGATGATCTGCGTAATGAGATGATAATGTATCAGAAACTCTTAAACGGAGAGGAGATACTTACTCCTGAGCAGGAGCAAGAGCGTAAGGAGGCACAAATACGAATGGAAGAGCGCCAGAAGGTGCTTGCTGAGCTCAATGCAGAGGATGCCATTACCGTAGAAAAGGCAGGGAACATCAATGCCACTGCATTCAATACGTTGTCGAGGGATGATCAGACAGAGCTACAGAAGAACACAATAAGGGCGATGGTAGATCGTACTGTCGAAGTCGAGCAAAGCAGTCGTGTACGACTTGTCTTGCTCGAAGACATCAAGCTGCAAAATCATCTTGTAAGGAAAGGAACTTACCTCTATGGTACGGTATCCGGACTGCAAAATCAGAGGGTTATGATAGCGATTACCGGTATCACGGTAAATGGTCAGCAACTCCCTGTCAAGATGAAGGCGCTTGACGTAGACGGTATCGAAGGTCTCTACGTCCCCAAGAGCTCATTTCGTGAAGGGATCAAAGCAGCTGCCTCTCAGGCCGTGCAAGGTGGTCAGATGACCGTCAATACCTCTCCGGATAATTTTATCGGGATGGCATCACAGGCACTCCAGTCAGCTTACCAGTCAGTCACGTCTGCTATATCCGGCAATATGCGCAAGGATAAAGCGACCATTAAGTACAACACAATTGTCTACCTGCTAAATAACAACAACCAATGATATCAATTAAATTTCAAGCGATTGCATTAGCTCTTGGTCTGCTGGCGGTTCTACCCGGTCAAGCACAAAACCAAGTTGAAGGAGCCGGTCAGTTCAAAGAGAATTTGCCAGTAATCTATGTCAATAAGGACATCTCCACGCACTTCGTCTCCCCTGAGAAGATAGAGTATGTAGATATCTCTGTCCCTGACATAGCAGGTGACATACCTCTCCCTAATGCGGTACGAGTCAAGCCTATTAAGGAGGGTGCATCCGGAGTGCTGACTATCACCTCCGAACGCTACATGGTGCAGTATCTGCTTATGTACACTGATGATCTGTCAAAGGTGTACTCCCGATATAATATCCCCTATACTGATGTCAAGAGTTATCTCAGTCCTGAGTCAGATATGACGAGGGCGCAATTGCACGACTACTGCTATCGGATGCTCTTGAGCAAGAAGAAATTCTATAATGTCTCTTGCTTGAAGCACGGCATGCGGGTTACACTCAACAACATCTACACGGTAGACAAGTACTTCTTCATTGATATTAGCCTCCTTAATAAGACAAACATCCAGTATGACATCGACAATATCCGTTTCTTTGTCGAAGACAAGAAAATGACGAAGGCGACCACGTTCCAGAGTATCGAGTTACAACCTCTACTGGTGTCGCAGCAGGACAAGAGCTTCAAGAAGAAGTGGCGGAACATCTTCGTCTTTGACAAGTTTACCTACCCGGAGGACAAAATCTTTGTCATCGAGTTGGCGGAAAAGCAATTGTCCGGTCGAGTCATCCGCTTAGAAATAGAGTATAGCGACCTCCTCAATGCCGACATCTTCTGATATGATACGAAAACCATTACTGATGGTGCTGTTCGCACTACTTTGCTCCCTCCCGATGTATGCCGGCATAAATGATTGGTATGTCCACGTAGCTCCGGGCTACTTTGTCAATCCTCTCCAGAGGCATACTCTTGGGAGCGTTAAGTTTGGGCTGGAGAAGCAACTCTCACGCAGTACTTGTGCCGGTTTTGATATCTATGCAAGAAGTAACAACCTATTTACACAGGCAGACTTTCGGTCTGCAGAGTATAGTATAGCCGGCTACTGGAAGCCAAATGTCCTGATGTCCAAAAATCAAGACCTCTATCTTGCCTTAGGTGGTAATCTTGGGACTTCGAGCAGTGCGGGTATCACGTTCGGTCTAAACCTCGGTATTGAGTATGATGTGACGTTATCAAATGGGACGAAGTTCTTCATAGCTCAAGATAACCTATTGGTCTTCCGCTCCCCTGACAGGCTCATTTGTGGCTTGTCGGCAGGCGTTAAAATCCCTCTTGCGCAATGAAAGTAAGACTGTTCTTTTCCCTACTGTTCCCTTTTTTACTCCTCTGCGCCTCCTGTTCTGTATCCACAAGAGTAGCCGGGGTGGATAGAGACAAGCAACTCTATATGGACTCTGTGTTTTTCCCCTATCCGGACGCCTCAATTGTAGGAGGAGTATCGGGGGATAAATTACTAGAGCAGCTGAATCGATATCACCTGCAGGATGCTGTGGAGCCTAAAGCGGGGGCGAACGTCTCCTTTTTTGAGAAGGACAGTGTCGGCAACTTAGTCGCATCGGTTTACTCCGACATTCTCTTTGACTTTGATAAGTCAGAGATCCGTCCGGGGCAGAGTGAGATTATCGATGCAATTGTCAAAGAGTTGCTGTCCCTTGCGTCTGCTCCGGTGGTCGCTCTTGTCGGTCATACAGACAACGTAGGTTCAGAGGAGTATAATCTGAGGCTGTCTCAAAGGAGAGCGCAGTCAGTAGCTGACTACATTACCTCAATCTATGCCGGTAAGATTGGGGTACAGTCAGTGCTTGGTCTGGGCGAAAGTAAACCTGCTGAGTCAAATGACAGTCCGGAAGGACGGCAGAAGAATCGGAGGGTGGAGATCATCGTAAGTCATGGAGGAAAGTAAAGAGCTGGAAAAGCTATATACGCTCTTCCGGGCATTGATTTACGTCTCTGTCCTGCTGGAGGTGGCTCTATTCGTACCACGTGAATGGCTGGGACATGCGAATCTCATATTAGATAGACTTCGCCCTATGGCGATCTATCAGAGCTTGGTCTACTCCAAGCTGTTTACTCTGCTCCTTGTGGTCATCACAAGTATAGGAACACGGGCCAAGAAGCGTCTCGATTTTGACATTGTCAAGATGGTCTATCTGCCCCTTTGTTTCGGACTAATCTTCTTGATAGGAAGTGTCTATATCTATCCCTTTGGTGGAAGCTTTCTCTACGGCTATATAGCCCTCTCATTTGTGGGTGTGATTGCCGTACATATTGCACTTGACAGCCTCTCAAAGATTATCAAGGACAGTCTGGGACAAGACAAGTTTAATCTGGAGAATGAGAGTTTCGACCAAAAGCAGGAGGAGAAGAATACCCCGGTCTCTGTCAACATCCCTACAAAGTACTACTATAGGGGAAAGATGAGAGACTCGTGGATCAATATTGAGAACCCCTTTAGAGGGACGTGGGTGCTAGGTACGCCTGGGTCCGGGAAAACCTTCTCAGTGATTGAGCCGGTGATCCGTCAGCACTCACAGAAGGGCTTTTCTCTGGTGGTCTACGACTATAAGTTTCCGACCCTTGCGATTAAGCTGTATTACCACTACTTGAAGGCGGTGCAGACTAAGCAAGCTCCAAAGGGCTGTAAGTTCCGGATGATCAATTTTACCAAGGTAGAGTACTCGCATAGGATTAACCCTATCCAGAAGAAGTACATCCCCAACCTCGCAGCTGCCAGTGAGACGGCATCAACACTCATCGAGTCTCTGCAGAAGGGACAGCAGTCCGGAGGCGGTGGCTCAGACGATTTCTTCAAGAAGTCATCTGAGAACTACCTCGCTGCTATCATCTACTTCTTCACTCGATATGATAATGGTCGGTATGCCAGTATGGCACACGTACTCACTCTGCTTAATATGGACTATCAGACCCAGTTTGATGTTCTGATGACCAATAAGGAAATACAGCCTCTCCTCGCCCCGTTTATGACTGCCTACAAGAATAAGGCAATGGATCAGTTGGAGGGTATGATAGGTACTCTGCGAGTAGAGTGCAGTCGTCTGGCGACTAAAGAGGCATTCTGGATCTTTACCGGGGACGACTTTGATCTTAAGGTATCCGACCCCAAGGATCCATCCTATCTCCTTATTGCTAATGATCCTGAGATGGAAAGTATCAATGGTAGCTTGAATGCCCTTATCATCAATCGTCTGGTCACAAGGGTTAATTCCGGAGGTGGTAAGAACATCCCTGTTAATATCATCATCGATGAGCTGCCAACCATCTACTTCCACAAGATAGACCGATTGGTAGGTACTGCCCGCAGTAACAGAGTGGCGGTCACCCTCGGCTTCCAAGAGTTGCCCCAGCTGGAGAGTGATTATGGTAAGATCGGTATGCAGAAGGTGATTAGCGTGTGCGCCAATGTCATCTGTGCCTCTGCACGACACAAGGACACTCTTGACTGGCTCTCACAAAGCATCTTCGGCAAAGTGCGACAGATCAAGAAGGGAATATCTATTGATCACGCAAAGACCAATGTGAGCCTTAATGAGGAAATGGGTGATTTGGTACCTGCGTCACGTATTGCCGATATGCCCACCGGCTTCCTCTGTGGACAGATAGCCAGAGACTTTGTGCAGACTAAGACTAAGCGAGACGGATCTATTGATATCCAGAATGCAGAGGAGTTCCGCACAACCAAATTCTATGCGAAGACAAACTTTGACATCGATGCCATAAAGAAGGAGGAGTCGGAGTACCCTGACACTCTCCCGCTGATATACGACTTCGGAGGAGAGGAGAAAAAAGAAGAGTTGCTCTCTAAGAACTTCGAGAAAGTAATGAAAGAGGTCGAGGAAATAGTGAAGAGCGTACAGCAATCAGTATGAAAGCCTTAGTCTATATCTCTTTATCCCTGTTGTTGGTGCCAGTCTGCTCTGCGCAGTTTAATACGCTGAGATATGGAGATGTGTCCTCCTCTCCTGCATTGGTCTCCAAGCCAGAGGAGACCAAGTACTCTCCGGAGCACCCCTCCAGTCAGTCGGTTCTCCGGACCGTTTCACTGCCATTACTCAGACCTATGCACATAACCTCTCCATTTGGTCTGCGGATAGATCCAATCAATGGTAGGAAGAGTTATCATCGAGGTATAGATTTGCGTTGCAATCAGGCTAAGGTCTACTCAATGCTTGATGGTGAAGTCCTGAGGGTAGGGCATCAGAGAGCCCTCGGTCGCTATGTAGTATTGAGACACGGTCCTCTTGAAGTGACCTACGGACATCTCAAGTCTACCCTTGTTCAGAAAGGTCATAAGGTGTCACCCGGAGACCTTGTGGCGATCTCAGGGAATAGCGGTCGGACGACAGGACCTCACTTACACTTGAGTCTGAGGTATAAGGGGAAGGTAGTTAACCCGTTGCCCCTATTGTCGTTAATAGATAAATCATACAGCATCCAATCCAAAATAAATCATCACATCATGAAGAATTCCAATCAATACCTGACCGCTCTTGAGCATGTACAGGCAGACTACCGAGATGACTACAACAATTGGCTCGCAGATAACAGTCTCAGCCCATCGGAGGAGACTGCTATGCAGTTTCTCGAGGAGGTTGAGAGCCTAATCGACAGCTCTAATGGTGACCTGATATGAGTCAAGCACAAGAGCGTTTTGAGACCCAACTGACGGATCTGCTCATCGATAAGATGAAGCGGATGCAGCTTGACTATACAGAGCCGTGGATATCCGGAAATGCTGTCAAGAATATACAAAGTCGCCCCTATTCCGGCAAGAATAAGTTGCTCCTTAATCTTGCAGCTGAGAAGTACAAGTGGCAATACCCCGTCTACACCACATTTAAGATGGCGAAGGATGAGGGAATCAGTATACTCAAGGGTTCTAAGTCACTGCCTGTTATCTACTATGACAACTACTACAAACATCCCGAAGACAATCATAGGATTACGCCTCGGGAGTATGAGAAATTGTCGAAGGGGGAAAGGGAGAAGTACGAGCATATAGTTTTTGCCAAAGCTGCAAGCGTCTTCAATATAGCTCAGACAAATATCGAGGAGGTCCGGAAAGACCTATACGATAAGATTGTCCAAAGCTATCAGGTCAGAGACGTGTCGCAAGGTGAGGAGAATAAAATTGATGCTCTTGTGCGTGATCAGGCGTGGTATTGCCCAATCCTGCACGATCTAAGTACAGGGGCATATTATACATTGAAAGACAATGAGGTTCACATCACCCCCAAGGGAAGCTTTGTGAGTGATGAACTCTACTACTCTACTCTTCTCCATGAGATGACGCACTCTACAGGTCATAAAAACCTGCTAAATCGGTTGGAGCCGGCTCGATTCGGTTCTCCAAAGTACGCAAGAGAGGAGCTGGTCGCTGAGCTTGGGTCTGCGATATCCGGAGCGCATCTTGACTTGCCCATTTCGCTTATGGAGAATCATGCCGCCTATCTTCAGTCGTGGATAGGTGCTCTCAGGGAAGGTCCGGAGTTCCTGCATACCGTGTTGTCGGATGCCTCTCAGGCAAGCAATCTGATCGTTAAGAGACTGGATGGCTTGGAGGAGTCGCTCGACAAAGAACAGTCAGAGGATAATAAGGCGAACAAAACAATAGGGACAGAAACAAATATGGAGGAGACAATAACCGTAAGGAACGAGGTGCGCCCTTATGCTGAATTAGTGGCGCATAGAGAAAAGATGACCTCAGAGTATATAGATCAGCTCAGTGAGGTCCCACCCTATCTCAGAGCATCTATTCATGAGCGGGAGGGGATCTTGAGAGACTTAGAGCTTAATACGGATAGGGAGAGAGAGTCCAAGTTGCTCTCTGACCTCCGATCAGTCGAAGACAAGGTCAGGACAAATGTCGTAGCGTTTGTGAAAGAGAAGTACGACTATACACTTCTCACTCCCTCTTATGATGATGCAGAGAAAATGCTGGACGAAGTTAAACCAAGTGTGACTGACGAATTGGATGACTCCCAGATGCTTCATCAAGCTCTTAATGACCGTCTCCACATTACTTCAGAACTTGAGGATACGGAGGAGAACAGGAGAGAGTTGGACAACTCAGATAGCGAATACGAAGTGACCCCAAATGGGAAGCTTAAGGCTAAGGGGGTGGTTAGACTACAAGAGGGGTATAGAATGCAGAACACCCCTCAAAACAGGGCATTCCTCCAAGATAATGACATAAGCTACACCCCGGTCAAGGACAATAAGTTGTTCGTCTCTGCGAGAGCGGAGCGGGTAGCTATACTCCTTGCTGCCTCCATTGCTTTCACCCCTGTCGTGGGATTGGCCATAGCGTATATGCTCAAGCGCAATAAGACACTGGAGCGATTAAATGATACCACTCGCTTCTCCAAGGAGGAGTCGGATCATCTCTCCGCAAATCAGACTATCAGGAAGACTGTGGAAGAGGACGGTCGTAAGGTGGATAAGTACTTCTATATGGACAAGGATACGATGCGCCTGCGCTCTATCCCTGTCCAGGAAGTACATACACCGTCCCGGGTTAATGGCGTACAGCTGTCGCCTGCTGAGGTGCAGTCATTGCGAGAGGGCAAGGTAGTGCGAGGTTTCGATGAGAAATCCAAGCTCTACTATGAGGCTCGGATTGATATGACAAGCAAGCAGGGTGTGCAGATGTCTTTCAAGGAGATGAAAGTAGAGAAGGAATTTAAGGCTGTTCCGACCCCTAATAGCCCGGATGCCGAGAAGGTCGCCTACGTGCAGCAGCATGGCGCACAAGGTGTCAATGATATATGGGATCGAGGCGGTGTAAATATTGAGCGAGACTCCTTCCTTGACAAGTACGATATTGAGGGATTCTACAAAGACTACCTCAAGGCCTCTCAGAATGGGGATCATACACGCTCCGAGCAGCTCTCTGAAGAGATCAAGGGGCAGATGATGACAGAGGGTCAGTCGCAGTCAATGCACCGTTGATATGGAGAATCTGACGTTTCAGCAGCTCAAGGCTCGAGTGTCCATCATCGATGTGGCATCGAGTCTTGGGTATGCACTAGATAAGTCTAAGGGGCTAAAGCAGCCCTCATTCGTCCTGTCTCAGGATGGAGGAGAGGTTGACAGGATCTATATCAAGAACCCTGATAACCCCGAGATACAAGGCTTCTGGAGACGAGAGGGAAATAAAGGAGATGTGATCTCATTTGTCCGGGAAAACCTTGACCGCTTTGGCGTGGTGGGATACAACGACTGGGACATGATAAATAAGATCCTGCACAGCTTTGCCAATCACGACTATACGGCTCCGAGGACTGAATACAAGCAGTTATATACGCCACCGGTATTTGATCCTAACCGGTGGGTTAAGGTGTCGAATACGTATTATCGAGATCGTATCCTCGAAGCGCGGGGTATCGATCGATACAGTAGTACAATCTTTGCAGACCATATCCACATCATCAAAGATGCGAACGCAGAGAAGTCCTACGTCAATATTGGGTTCCCCTATCGCAAGCCCGGAGAGACAGAGGTAATTGGCTATGAGATTAGAGGAATTGGGCACTTTAAGTCCAAAGCAGCCGGCACTGATTCAACGCATGGAATGTGGATTGCAGACTTTACACAGTCGCCCCTTCAAGCGAAAAACCTGTACATTGCTGAGAGTGCGTTAGATGCAATAGCCTACTATCAACTACACAAACAGCAGATCGAGCTGTTCTCATCCGTCTTCGTTTCGTTTGGTGGTGCATTCAGTGACGAACAATTCAAGTCGTTAATTAGTCACTACGACACGGCAAGACGTAATCTGCTCTTTGACAATGACCTCTATGGGAGGATCTATGACATCAGAGCCTACGCACTAGCCACAGAGAAGCAACTGGAGGTCGGAGTTGATAAGCAGAATGACCAGATCAAGCTCTCAATTGATGGTACTCAACTCTCACTCTCTCCGGAGCAAACCTCCTTGTCAGAGGTGCTGCGCCAAACGGGTAATCGCCTCTCCCCGGACATTATCACTGTTATTAAGCCAGAGGGACAAATCAAGGATTGGAATGATATATTACAGCTGGAAGCATCAACTCCCAGTAAACTCTCAGTACATCGCTAAGTAAGTATGAAACGATATCTTATCACAGGATTGGTTCTTGCCGTCTTCTCGCTTATTCCGAGACTGTCTACGGCTCAAATTACAGCGGATCCTCTGGTCTCGGCAGCTGTAGCCACCTCCTCTGCTATGGAGAAGGAGGCACTTGACAAGATAAACAATGAGCAGTCTTCGATCACTTCAGCTCAGCTGTGGATAAATAATGAGCTGGGTCATATCAAAGACATTCAGAAGAAAACCTATGACTACCTTACCACTATCTCTGCAACGGTGTCAAATGCGCACGATGTCAAGAAGGCATATGATTGCACAGTGGAAATAGGTCGACTGTGTATTGAACTGAAAAACGCTGTTGCAGAAAATCCGAAGGGGTTTATGACCACGGCAGTTGGCACGAAGCAGATAGCTCTCGTCAGGAATGAGATGCTAGAGTTGTATAGCTATGTGGCTAATCTTACTCTCAATAAAAAGCAACTCCTAGATGCGTACGAGCGTTTGGTCATTACCGGTCAGATTGTCTATCGCCTCAAGTCGATTTGTTTCAAGCTCAGAACCCTTACCTATTGCGTCTATTCGCTGTCTTTTCGAGACCTGCCTAGGCTGATTGCTCCTGATATTTACTACTCTACAGTGGCACAGAAAGACATCGCTCGATCGATTATCAATAGTTGGTAGTGATTGATCTGTTGGTTTCTTTTTTTTGATGGGGAGGCATCGATGTGGGTGCCTCCTTTTTTTTACCTTCTTCTCCTTTTGGGAAGTGAGCTGTCCACTCCACCTCCCTCCTCTCGGTCTCTGAATAGGTCGATAACGTCATCTATGCTCAGCCCTGTGTTCTCGCTAAGGGCTTTCTCTTCCCAATTGTTTTCTCGGATTAAAGACCGCTCTGGATTAGATGTGTCTACGGCACTTATGGCACCGCTTGCGTTGTCAATAAGGTAGGCTTGCCCACCCTCATAGAAGAGATACGCATTGTTCAGCTTCATAAAGGCGTACATATCATCCTGAGATCGGGCCTCGTCATATAGCTCCTGAAGGGAGTGATATCCGTTTGTACTTACATATCGAGGTGCTGCAGATGGTTGCAAATCCTCTGATCTGACATTGTAGTGTGATGCAATAGCCCGGAGTAATCGGGGGTCATTGGTGTGTATCTTGTGAGCTTTCTGTAGGTTCCTGTGATACTCTATCGTTTTAGCCAGATCCTCCGGGAGCCGACCTAAGTCCTTTGAGTAGTGATATAGGTGGCTGTCCTTTATCCTATATCCCCACCTCCTTAGGGATGACTGGATGAGGGCGTAAGTGGCTTTGCGATCCTCCAATGCCCCCTCAAGTATAGCACACCCCTTGCTATAAGACTGCTTGCTTTTTTCTGCCCTTTCCTCCGGGGTCTCAAGTAGCTCTTTTAGTGGTATAATGTCACTCCCCTTATAGACGGCTTTATTCTTATGGTCTATGATTGCGTAACCATAGGGCTTGTCCGTATGCCCAAAGAAGACCATTTCCAAGCCGAAGGATTTACGCATTGTGGCTTTTAGCTCATCGAGAGAAACTTTCTCCTTGTACTTGTACAGTAAAGCCTTTATCTGCTTCACTCTCTCGGTATCAATTGGCTTCGACTGCTTGATGTGTGATGCCAGCTCCTCTGCAGAGACAGTGGCTACAAGACGACCATATTTCCGCACCTCTATATTCCCCTCGATTTCCGTTACCTTGTAATTCTGTTGCTCGAGTATAAGCGCAAATTGCTTGGCGTTGGCAAAGGTGTATGTGAGAGCCTCCTTTACTGCCAGTGCATAGTGATCCTTGTCCAGTTTAATGCCCTCAATGCGTTTTAGTGCAGCTCTGCCTCTCCATCGTTCATGGTTATGATTGATCTTGTGCCCGTCTTTGTCGACTCTGGATGTCACAATATGAATGTGGTTATTGTCCGTGTCGTGATGGAAGATGAAGAGAGTGGGATTACCCTCATAGCCCATTTCCTTGAGCCATTCTTTGGCGACTACCAATAGTTCCTCCTTGCTCTTTTCTCTCCCCCGGCAAGAGATCGCAACGTGAAACTGAGAGTTCTTGATGCGACTGTTCTTTTCGCTCCATCGCTGTAGGTATTTGACGTAGTCTCCTACAGTCGGATTGGAGGATAATAGTAGACCGTCAAAGTTCGCAGCCTCCATCAGTTCGGCAGCGTTCTTATTCACCTTGGATAAGTTGTAGCCAACTCCACCAAAGCTCCCGGATGATGATAAGAATGTAACCTCCAAAACTATCCTATTCCCTAATGTCTCTTTCTCCTCTCTGTTACAAAATAACACTTGCGTCTTTTTCGCTCTAATGGCTAATAGTGTCGTAGTGCTATGCGTGCCTATTGAGGTCTATGATGTCAGATCTATTATGCGCCTTAGTGACTTGATGATCTCTTTGTTGAGTTTATTACATTCGACTATGGCTACCTCCACGGTCTTTATATCCACAAGGCTGACATGGTTGTATTGGTAGAGGTTGAGCGCATGGGCAATCTGGTTCACGTTGGTCCCGATGCGAGTTTGTGCCACCTCGAACTTTTGTGCCGCTTGTGCAAATTCAATCATGCGGTCAATTGCATTTCTACCCTTTTGGGTGTCAAAGTCCTGTATGGCATCAAGGATCAAGGCGGTGATAGAGGGATACTCTGCCGCCTTGGTCTTGATTGCCTGTTGTTCTTCGGGGGTGACCCGGATGTTTAGTTGCTTTGTTTTTGCCATTCCATTTACCGAGTTGCGAGGTTAAATCCATTCCCGATCTGAGATCGGGCAAGAGACTTTTGTATATACAAAAGTACTACTTGCACTCAATCCTGCAGGGTCAAACAAAGATAACAAAAGGGAAGAGATTGAGCGAGGATTTGCGCCTCATTCTGAAAATCTGTTTTTGCGTAACTAATTGGATAAAAGTCACATAATGGCATTGGTGGCTGTGTGGATTGCTCGGGTAAATATACTAAGTAATACGTTTGTTTCTAATTGCCATTTGGCATATTTGGTCGTTGTGCCACTATGCCTATTAACAGCATTGTGTTATAATTCTCCACTGAATACCTTAAGGCTGTTACAATGTGTGCACCCTTAATCGCCATTAGAGCCAAGTGTCGAATGATTGTCATTGTGTGGTGTCTCATAAGAGGACTGTGAGACCTTTCCGACAAATAGTGTTTGATTTGTTGTTAGGTCTATCTATCCGAATAAAGAAAGTGGCTAAATAGTCATTGTGATACTTATGGTTATATAGGTGACGTGGATGTAGGTGTGATCTTGTCAGTAGGTCAGTCGTGTCTCATTTATGCGTACATTTGCGACATACAATCACACTAAACTAATTTGTACAATGAAACTATCAACAACTGCTAAGGTCTTTTCTATTGCACTGCTTGGTCTCCTTTTTACCTCTTGCAAGGGTAGTGGGTTACTTCCTGAGGAGGACGCAGACGGCTCCGGAAAGCCTGTAAAGATGGTGCATACCTATGTCATCACAGCTGAGGAGCCGGTCAATCTGATCTGGAATGTGGGCGCAATGAATGAAGAGATTTTCTTAAATGGTGAGAGTATAGGTAAAGGATTATCTCCTGCCGGGCAGCTTAGTCCGGACGACCAGACTACCGTTAAGGGAACTCAGACTTTCTCTTTTGAAAGCACTACAGCCTTGCTTCTTTCCTCCTTCCAGATTGACTGGGATCACAGCAAGGGCAAATCACTCTCGTATAAGTTTACGATTACGAAGAGGGGGAAGCAGGTCTTTAGCGATGAGCTGAGTTTCCCTAACAAGAAACAGCCAGATACCGATATGCTTGGTTGGTCCAATAGCTACGAGTCCACTACCGTCCATAAAAACTCAGACGGCTTTTCTAAATTTTAATAGAAGCAGTCCGGATGGTCTGTGGATTTTAGCGTCTCATAAAACGGTCGTTATTTGAGACGCTGATAAGTTCGATGGAACAATAGGGAGAAGATGGGCTATCCGTCTTCTCCTTATTGTTTACTATATTTGATGAGTATATGAGACGTGAATGATATGGCTAGTATAGGATATGCAAGGGTGTCGACCAAGGATCAAAACTTGGATATGCAGATAGATGCTCTAAGAGAAGCGGGCTGTGATCCGATATTCTCTGAGAGCGTCTCTTCATCTAAGGAACGCCCTGAGCTAAAAAGGGCATTAGACTGTCTTCGCAAAGGTGATGTGATAGTGGTCTGGAAGCTTGACAGACTTGCCCGCTCTCTTAAAGAACTTGTGATGATGATAAGCTCTTTGAACGATAGGGAAGTAGAGTTTAGGTCTATCTCAGATGGTATTGATACCACATCCTCATTGGGAAAGTGTCAGCTTGGAATATTTGCATCTCTCGCACAATATGAGCGGGATATTATTCGGGAAAGAACGAGAGCCGGGCTGTCAGCTGCAAAGCGGAGAGGTCGTACAGGAGGACGCCCCAAAGGACTGTCAGAAGAGGCTAAGAAGAAGGCTAAGCTGGCAGCGAAGCTCTACAAAGATCCAACGATACAAATAGAAGACATTTGCCGAGCTTGTGATGTAAGCAAAGCGACCCTGTACCGATATCTATCGATAGTCGGTGTGAAAAAGAGACGATCTCTGTAAGGTCTCTCACCTTTTCATACCAATTGATTTTGCATTTTCTTCCTTCTGCCGTTCGTCAATGGTCTTCCCATTTACTCGAAGATGAAGACCATTCCCGCTTTGTGCCGTGTCAAGAGTGACATCTTGCGTTTTTATCGCAGTTTTATCCAGTCCCATTCTAAGGGCTTGGGATATGGTTAGTTCACCAGTTGAAGCCCTTTCACGCTTATACAGAGGGCTGCTGTTGTACTCCTTGCATTCCCTCCATAAGGTATCTATGCCAGACTTCTTGAATAGCTCTACGCTATATGTGAGGCGGTCGATTTCATCAAGCAGATTGTCCTCCCTTATGGTAGAGGCCATATCATTCCCTCGGTTAAGGGATGGTATGGTCTTCATAAGCACTTGAATCTGTTTTAAGAGCTCCTTCCTTATGCTCTCTTCTTGGATGATCCCTAAAGCTGCCAGTCCTTTATCTAAAATAGGAAATACGATCCTTGGGTTCTGCAATTGAGCTTTTCGGGATGCCACTATGATATCGCTTGGCTTCACGTTGATTGACCATTCCCCATTTACTCTTTTATAGTCAGCGATTAGGTCAATGCCAAAAATAGAATACAGGCGTATTCTGTCGATGTTTTTATCCTCGTACGCATCGTCCAAAGTCTTTGGGATGCCTATGCAAGCTTGGTGGTGACTCTCAAAGTCCGCCAGTCTTCCGCTCCCCATTACTGCAACTTCCTCGGCATATCTGGAGAATAAATTAATTGCAGTGGCTTCTGACGGGGCTGAGATGCATAATAGTTCAACCTTGTAACCTGAGGATTTGAACTTTTTTGCAGTGTTTGCGATCACCTCCGAGCGCCTCATTGTCCCTTCTATGGAAACGGACAATCGACGTTTGATCGCTTCTGCAATCAGTCCTTCTGTGAATACGTTAGAAAAAATTTGAGTCTCAGAAGAGAATGTGAGAGGATCCTTTCTCAGTTCATTGTATTGCGGATGGCATACTCTATAATTGTCGCCATTGATGACAATGTCTATTGCCTCTTGGTACTCCTCTTCGATAATTTTGTTGAGGCTACTCTTGCCCGCAGATGGTTGTCCTCCCAATATGTATGCGATAGGTTGATTTCGGGAGGTGTGACTATCAATGTATAAGTCCTTTTTCTCCTCGAAAATTCGGACTACCTCATTCCTGTTCATTGTATCTTTTCAAAATAGGGCTATATAGCCGGAGTACCTTGTCTTGTACGCTTTGTGCAATCTCATCATCGCCCAAGACGGCATTTGCTTCAAATGCGAGAAGTCTTTGTTGTTTCATAAGCTCCTGCCTCCTATCATCGTCCGTGACGGATGAGAGGTTCCTTATTATGTAACCTCGGAGTTCATTGATAGCACTAGACATCACTTCTTTCTTAGTGAACGTTCTGATCTGCTCTAACTGTCTGTCTGTCATAATAATTGCCTTGAATCTAAGTGTTATAGTCTATGCAAATGTACGCATTTTTGTGTCAAGGGATATTTCATCACAAAGGTACCTTTTGCCATTACGCACTGTCTGATCTCGAACATCGCAAATGCAGAAACAATAGGGAAAGAAAGGGGAGGGAGGAATGGATTTCTTTTTCCCTATTGTTCCCCTTGTTTCGGCAGTCTGCACTTGAGCTCTGCCTTGCAATGCTGAAGTGCGTCCTTTGATTGGTGCTGGAGAAGGTGGGCGAGGTTGGGTTTATTCCCATTCGCCTACTTTCTCCAGCGCTCGGGTATGACTTTTGGAGATCCAATGTATTTCTTTAGCTTTGTGAACCGAAGAGAAACGAACCTCGGTGAGTGTTCCTTGAATTTGATTATTGGCTACTAATTGGCAACAATGAGATGACAGGTGCCTATACTTGCCAGATATATAAGCGTTTGCGAAATACTTTCGGGTCCCGTTCGCACCGCAGAAGAAGTAATGAGCCTTTGATGGGTTTGTTACTTCTTCTTTTTTGTCTTAGCGCTGTCCTGCTACATTAATTGGTACCTTTGTCTCTCACTACGTCGATGATACCATATGGATCCGGATAATAAGGACACACAGAAGAAGCGTCTCGCCCGAAGCTTCCTGCAGGCGATGATGTGGAGTGGGCTACTCGTCGGTATGGGCTTCGTGGCTCAGTCGATCGGGATGCTCTTCTACAAGCAACCCCTTTTCTCCACACTCCTCCTTACGGGTGGGCTGATCCTGATCCCGGTTCTGCTGACTCAGGAGCTGCGGAAGTACCGACTGATCGTATTTGGAGAGCAGCTGTCCTACTCCCGCTGTGTCACTGTGATGGGAGTGATCTACCTCTTTGCCCTGATCGTGGCGACGCTGGCTTACCTACTGGTCTTTACCTACCTCTTCCGAGATCCTATGTTTGTCAGCTATATGGAGCAGAGTATCGAGCTCGCGGGTCAGATGCTGGGCGGCGAGGCGGACCGGGAGGTGTTGCTGGAGTCCTATCGGGGAATCACGCCCGCACTGATGACGAGAGGGGTGATCTCGCTCTCCTTTACCCTCGGGACGCTCTATATCTTCATCGCCTCGATCTTCCTCCGCAGAGGCTGATTATCGGTACCTTTGTCCCTCTATTATACCTATATGTCTCAAGAGAAGAATTACCCCATAGACTTGTCGATCGTCATCCCGCTCTACAATGAGCAGGAGTCCCTCCCCGAGCTGCACGAGTGGATCACCCGTGTCGTCACCGAGATGGGGGTCACGTATGAGATCATCTTTATCGACGATGGAAGTACCGATCGCTCCTGGGAGATCATCGAGCGGCTGCATGCGGCGGATCCGCATGTCCGGGCGGTTCGCTTTGCTCGCAACTACGGGAAGTCGCCCGGTCTGCAGACGGGATTTGAGCGCGCTGCCGGTGCCGTCGTCATCACGATGGATGCCGACCTGCAGGACTCTCCTGATGAGATCCCCGAGCTCTATCGGATGATCCGTGAGGAGGACTTCGACGTGGTGAGTGGGTGGAAGAAGAAGCGGTACGACCCGCTCTCCAAGACCGGGCCCACGAAGCTCTTCAATGCCACCGTGCGCTTCTTCTCCGGCATACCGCTTCATGACTTCAATTGTGGGCTCAAGAGTTACAAGAATGAGGTGGTGAAGCACATCGAGGTCTATAACGACATGCACCGCTATCTCCCCTACATGGCGAAGATGGCGGGCTACGGAAAGATCGGTGAGCTTGTGGTCCATCACCAGCCTCGCAAGTATGGGAAGACAAAGTTTGGCATGGACCGATTTGTCAACGGCTACCTCGATCTCCTGGTCCTCTGGTTTATGGGCACCTTTGGTCGCAAGCCGATGCACTTTTTCGGTCTCTGGGGTAGCGTCATGTTTTTCCTGGGACTGATTGCCCTCCTCTGCGTCCTCGGATCGAAGCTTTACTCTCTCTATCATGGTATCCCTGCCCGACTGGTAACCGATCTGCCTGCTTTTTACCTCTGTCTCCTAGCTATCGTACTGGGGGTCTTGCTCTTCCTCACCGGATTCCTCGGTGAGCTCATAGCCCGGCAGAGTCCCGGACGAAACAACTATGCCCTACGTGATGAGATCTGATCTGCTGACTCTCTCCCTCTTTCTCTTCCTTCTTCTCACCGGTTGTAATCGTGGGGAGGGGACGTTTTACCGTGAGACAGGAGAGCGCTTTACAACCTACTACACCGTCACCTATCGTGCCGAGAAGCCCCTGGCTGAGCAGATCGACTCGACGATGGATGCCTTCAATGCGGTACTCAATAACTTTGATCCCAACTCCGTCGTCTCCCGGATCAATGCCAATACCAGCGACCGAACCGATCCTATGCTGGAGGAGGTACTGCGGCAGGCGATGATCGTGAGCGAGGCAACGGATGGCGTCTATGATGTCACCGGTGGTCCGCTCTTCGATATCTGGGGCTTCGGAACCAAGAAGGGAGTGACCCGGCTGGCGACAGACGAGCAGGTCGACTCGGTGCTTCAGTTTGTCGGGTATGGGCAGATACACATGGACACCGTTGCCCATCGGATCACCAAGGATGACCCTCGGCTCTCTATGGGACTTGCCTCGCTCTCCAAGGGGTATGTCGTCGATCTCGTTGCTCGTACGCTGGAGCACTACGGGGTGGAGGACTATATGGTCGAGATCGGTGGTGAGGTGACCTGCCATGGGCGCAATCCTCGGGGCGAGTGCTGGAGCCTCGGGATCAATAAGCCGATCGAGGACAATACCTCCACGGTGAATGAGCTCCTCGGTAAGATCGAGATGTGTGAGAAACTGGGTGTAGCCACCAGCGGAGACTACCGCAACTATAAGGTCATCGAGGGGAAGAAGGTCGCCCACACTATCAATGCCATTACCGGACGACCCGCTCACAGCGACATCCTCGAGGCTACGGTCGTTGCCCCGACGACCATGGAGGCTGATGCTTGGGCGACCGCCTTTATGGCAGTTGGGCTGGAGCGAGCGAAGGAGATCCTCGAGGGACAGCCTCAGCTCGGTGTCCTCTTTGTCTACGCTGATCCCATCGGCACCGGCTACCTCACCTACACACACCGCTTAGACCTTCTCCCCCTGAAGTAAGAGACTATGAGAAAAGAGAGGACCGGACAGAGGAAAAACATAGAGAGCCTGCCGCGCAGGCTATACACGATCAAGGAGACGGCTGCATTCTTCGGAGTTGAGGAGCATGTCCTGCGGTATTGGGAGAAGGGGACCTCGCTCTCTCCGCGACGGATGCCGAGCGGCTCTCGTCGCTACTCCATCGATGACCTGAAGCTGATCGAGCGGATCTACTACTTAGTCGAGGTGCGGGGGATGACCCTGCAGGCTGCTGCGGAGCAGCTGGATCACCCTGATCTGGATGTTGATCTGGAGGTGAGGGATCGGCTCATAAAGGTTCGTGAGCGACTCACCGCACTGAGAGATCGAGTGGGAGAGACCTACGGCATTGCCCCCAACGATAATGAGTAGACCGGAGATCGGAGTCGGGATGTATGTCCAGGTGCTTGGCTGTGGTGCAGCTAAGCCCTCCCTTGGTCACAACCCCTCCGCACAAGTGGTGCGACTGAGAGGCAATAAGGCCTTCCTCATCGACTGTGCCGAGGGGACTCAGCTCCAGATGATGCGGTATGGCGTGCCGATAGCGAGTCTGCACCGCATCTTTATCACCCACTTGCATGGCGATCACTGTCTCGGGTTGCCGGGGCTGATCAGCACGATGTCGCTGATGAGCTTTGATCACCCGATCCATATCTACGGACCGGTAGGTACGGCAGACTTTGTCGATCGGGTCGTCCGCTACTTCACCGGAGAGAAGGGGGAGGAGCGGTACGCAGAGATCGAGGTGCACGAGTGTGCGCCCACCGGTCGGACGGTGATCTACGAGGATCGGTCGGTGACTGTCTCCTGCTTTCCGCTCAAGCACCGCGTCCCCTGTATCGGATACCGATTTGACGAGGCGCCACTCCTGCCGCATCTGGATCGGGAGGCAGCTGATCGTGCAGGGGTCCCCATAGCCTACTTCGGCAGCCTCAAGCAGGGGCGCGACTACGTCCGGGAGGACGGCACAGTCGTCCCGGCTGCCTCTGTCACCACGCCGAGCCGACGCCCGCTCAGCTATGCCTACTGCTCCGACACGATCTACCGGGAGGCGACGGCGGACTATGTCCGTGGCGTCGACCTGCTCTACCATGAGGCGACCCTCGGAGAGGAGTGGAGCGAACTCGCTAAGCAGCGCGGTCACTCCACCCCCCGTCAGGCAGCCGAGGTGGCAAGACTTGCCGGAGCGGGGCATCTCCTCCTCGGTCACTTCTCCTCCCGATACACGCCTGAGACGGAGGAGGCAATCCTCTTAGCGGAAGCCAAGGAGGTCTTCCCCCGCTCCCTCCTCGCTCACGAGGGACAGCTCCTCGACTTAGAGCGATTGCGAGGGGAAGAGTAGGAGAAAAGGAGGAAAAGCAAAAGCGGTCGACAACCACAATAGGCTGTCGACCGCTTTGTCGTATGGATAAGGTCTGCTTACTCGATCTTGAAGTCATCGAGCATAACGTCCCAAGCTGCCTCCTTGCCTACCTTGAGGGCAAAGAAGTTGCCACTGCCTGAGGTATTGACTTCGACTCCGGTCAGATCAAGCGTGATCGTAATCCACTTGCCGTTAGTATTGATGGAGCCATTGTACTGATTAGACTCGGCTACACCGATCTTCGCATCGGTAGTTATATCTCCCAGGTTGTACTTGACATAGTTACCACTCTTGTCATAAACGTTGATTGAGATACTCTTGCCTGCGCACTCACCTTTCATCTTAAAGGTGATCTTAAGGGGATTGGTTGCCTTGACCTCCACGTTCTCCACCGTAAAGACATAATCGTTCTTCTGTGGGGTCCCCTTGATCTGGAGCACCTTGCCCTGGTCGGGATCGTCTGCCTGAGTGGCGTAGTTCTTCAGCCCGAAGTTATTGAGCTTGCCGGTAAAGGCGGTCCAGTCCTCGAAGTCAGCTCCGGGGAAGAGCAGGTTGCTCTCGGTGGGCTGCTCCGGATCTGTTCCGGGCTCTTCAGTACCGGGCTCCTCGGTGCCGGGCTCAGTACTGCCCGCTTCCTTCACTTCAAACTTTCCGATCTGCCACTGAGCAGAAGCCTCATCGGTGCTGGTGTACTTGAGAGCGATGTGGATGTTCTTCTCGCCGGCGTAGGCGGAGAGGTCCGTCTCAGAGTCGGTGGTGCTGAAGTTCTTCCCCTCGGCAGGCTTTCCGGGGTAGGTGATCGTTAGCTTGGTCCAGGTCGCCTTGGTGGGATCACCGGAGACATAGTCCTTTGAGATCAGTACCTGCTGCTCCTCCTCCACGTTACCGGCATGACCGATGGTGTGATTAAGGAAAAGCTTGGGGGCAGTCGCACCGGTGAAGTCCAGAGCAGGAGTGATGAGCCAGTCGACATTTGCCTTTGCCCCGCCCTTGTAACCACTCATGGAGGCGCCATTCTTGTACTGTCCGTCGTTGCTGATCCTCCACGCCTCATCGCCAGTCTCGCTGAAAGCAAAGAAGGGATCAAGGGAAGTGGCAGCCTTAAAGTCATTCACAAAGGGCAGCGCCTTCGCTGACGGATCGTCGGGGGTGACGTCGCCACCATCTCCTGTGCCGCCGTCATCGATGTCGCCGATGGTGCTGCCGTCAGGATTGACCACCTTGCCATCCTTGGTGAGCTTGGCCTTAAAGGTGTAGGAGAAGCCGCTATCCAGCTTGGTCGGAGCCGCATTCACCTTGTCCATGCTGAGGGTGTAGCTCTTCCCGCCCAGTGTCATCACAAAGGCAAAGGTGTTGTCCACAGCCTGAGGCACGACATAAGAGCTGTAGGTGCCGTCGGACTCCTTCGTCAGGGTGATATCGCCCTTCGTGGTGCCGGTGGAGAGCTCTCCGGTGAGGACATTCATCTTCACGTCGGTCACACCGCCCTTGAAGAGCACGGTAGAGAGGTCATCGAGGCTGAGACCCTCCTGAGCGGAGAGGATGATCTTCACCTGAGCCAGCTTGTGCTTGAAGGTGAAGGGAAGCTTGGGATTGGCTGCTGTGCCACTCTGCGTAGCAAAGAGTACCGGCTGGTCGCTTCCTTTGCTGATGATATAAGAAGCCGTGTTCTCAGAGATTGAGCTCACGTAGGGGTAATAGGCGGCAAACTTTACCTCAGAATTATCGCCCGGGAGAAGAAGCTTCGTCCCCTGGTCGGCAAAGTTGGTGGCACTACCGGCTGACGTAGCCTTGTATGCTACGTTAGTGGTGGCGGCCTGAGCTTTGGTGACATTTGAGATACCGATCATCTCGGTTCCCTCCCAGTTGGTTCCGTTCACCACTCGTGTGATGGAGCCGGAGGAGAACTGTGCCACCTCGGCCCCGTCCTGTGCTGTCTGATCAGGTGCCAGCCCTCTCTCCTGCTGACAGCCGGTGAGGGCCATCGTCATCAGGGCGAGAGAGCATAGCATTGCCTTGTAAGTCTTTTTCATCTGATTGGTTTGGTATAGGTGATTGAGTCTATTATTCTTTCCTGCAAGCCAAATATACCACAATCTTGTTACTCTTTTGTTTCATGGGACAGAAAAAGTCGGATAATCGCAACTGAGTCAACCGTAACCACCGGAGTCACAGCCTCGAAATAGGGAATTCTGCGGCACCTGTGCAGTAGGCTGGAAACCAGCATATAGTGCTCGTCCAAATCTAATACCGATATTAGTCTCAACTATTAGCGGTAATAGTGAACACTAATACCGACTATAGTAATCACTAATACCGGTATTAGTCTGAGGTGTCTGTGTTCTTCTTCTCTTCCTCTTTGGGCTCCGGTTTCTGGTAGATCGCTGCGCCTCCGGGGATAAAGGCTTCAAGTCCCGTGTGGAGGTCGTAGCAGCTGATCTCGAGGGTGACAAAGCGCTCGCCGTCCTTGCTCTCGGGGAGTCGGATCGTAGCCGATTGCTCGGTCGTCACGGCGATGAGGTTCCGCCCTGTCGTGGTGTCGGGTATGGAGTCGGTCGAGAGGTAGATCGCATAGAGGCAGGGGCGGTTGCGATTGGCACCGCACCAAGTGAGCTTGGCGCTGTCCTCCTCGGTGGTCATCGTGAGGTCTCGTGGGTAGAGTAAAGTGCTGTCGGCGCTGACTATCGGAGCGTGGGGCAGGACCGGCTCACGGAAGCACTGCGCTGCCAGCTGATCTCTCAGCCCGTGGGAGCGCTCTGTGATCTGACGGGCTCGGAAGAGTGCCACTCCGGCAAGGAGACTGTCGCTCTGCACCTCGGCAACCTGGTCAATCACCTGCTGCGCCGGCCAGCCTCCCTCCTCCCGGAGTGTGCGGAAGGCGCCGAGACCGATCACGACCGGGATGGAGAGCTTGTCCCTCCAGTCCCTTATGATCGGACCGAAGGTGGATCCCCGACTATAGGTCATAGTGGCGATGAAGTCGATCGCTCCCGCCCGCTCCCATGCCACAGGGTCTTGATAGACGTCACCCCTCGCAGTCCAGCCGATGTGGGGCGTGCCTGAGATCTGGTCGTACGCACCTATCGTCGCTGCGCTGAGAAGCACGGTGCTGTCAGTCTCTTGGATTGCATCGTGGATCCGCCTGACGATGGCGGTGATGTTGCTTCGCCGCCACTCTGCCTTGGGGAGCAGTGTGTGAGCATTTCGGTAGTCCCGATCATCGGGGAAGCGTGCGGGGAAGTCGGGGTAGCGGATGTAGTCGAGCTGGATCCCCTCCACGGGGTATTTCTCAGCTATTTCCCGGGCGAGAGAGGCAAGGTGGATGCCGGTGAGGCTGTCTGCCGGGTCCATGAAGTCCTTTCCCCTATGCCGTTTGGTCTGCCCTTTGTACTTGTCATAGAAGGGAGTGACTCCCCTGAGCCTTCGCCTATAGCTCCGATCCTCCAGCGGCAGTGTGGTGATCCAGGCGTGGACCGTCATCCCCCTCTTGTGGCACGCCTCTACTGCATAGGCAAGAGGGTCGTAACGCTTGCCGTAGAAGCGCGGGTGCATCGGTTCGATCGCCGAGGGGTAGATCACGTCGCCCCGACCTCGGACTTGGAGGAAAATGGTATTGATCCCATTCGCTCGCAGCAGATCCAGCTGCTCATCCAGCTCCCTCTTCTGTGTCGCCTCAGAGGATGAGCGGGGCCAGTCCAGCCCCCAGATCGTAGAGAGCCAGACGGCGCGCATCTCGTACTTGGATCGGTGGGCAAGGGTGTCAGGCTCCTCAGCCAGTGCGCCTTGCAGGGCAATGAGGCTGAGCAGGATCAGTAGGATGTGTCGTCTCACAGGCGGCCGGTCAGAAGAAGTCGATATGGTCGATCAGCCGAACCTCCCCGTCATAGACCGTGATGGCACCGACGGCATGCTCCGTCTCGCTCCACTCGCTGATCTCTCCCAGCGTGTCTCGGTCGACGATACTGAAGTACTCTACCCGGAGCAGTGGCGATGCCTCGATCTCCCGGATCACCAGGTCGTGCACTTCGCTGACGGAGCTTCCCTCCTTCTGCGCCCTCACGCCCTCGATCAGTGCTCGGTAGATCATCGGCGCTGCCTGTCGCTCCTCGGGAGAGAGGCGGTTGTTTCGGCTGCTCATGGCAAGTCCGTCCGACTCGCGCACGGTCTCACATGAGATGATCTTCGGGTCTATGTCGTCCGAGAGCTCGATCATTCGCTTGATCACCGCTATCTGCTGGAAGTCCTTGAGACCAAAGTATGCCTTATCCGGCTGCACGAGCCTGAAGAGCTTGCCGACGATCCAGACCACTCCCCGGAAGTGCCCGGGACGATAGGCTCCCTCCATCACCTCAGCCACCTGTCCGAGGGGTAGGTCGGGCGCTTCCTCCCCCTTTGCATACATCTCCTCGGGGGTAGGGGTAAAGGCGAAGTCTACCCCGAGCGCCTCCAGCGCCCTCAGATCCTCCTCCATATCGTGAGGATAGGTGGCGAGGTCGGTGGGGTTATTGAATTGGGTCGGATTGAGGAAGACACTCACCACCGTGCAGCCGCACTCCCTGACGCAGCGACGTATGAGGCTGAAGTGTCCCTCGTGCAGTCCGCCCATTGTCGGGACGAGACCGATCGTCTCTCCCTTATGCTCCTCCCGTACTTGGCTGAGAGCTTCTCTCAGTCGCTTCTGACTATTGATTACTTCCATGACTATCATTCTGTCTGTTGCCGCAAAGGTAACGAGAGATTGGCGAAGAATACCATTTGACAAAAGGTCAGGAGCAAAGCCCGGTGGGACATGCTCCTGACCTTTTACTATAGATTATACGATTGATCCCCTTGTCAGAATGAGAAAGAGGCACCGACGTTGAGGACGCTCATGCCGTATCCTGCCTCTACGAAGAGACCCCAACTGGGAGCTACCATATAGCGCAGTCCGATACCGGTATTGTAGCCGAAGCCGAAGGACGACTCCTTGCTCTCATTGCTGTGGTCGCCTCTGAAGCCGAGGGCGATGAAGTAGTAGGTGTCCAAGGCGGGGATGAAGTGATAGTGCAGTGCGGCACGTGGACCGAGGAAGTAGTCCGTACCGCCGCTGTACATATTGAGTACCGCCTGACCGCCGAGGGTAAAGGCGCTGTTGTCGTCCCAGATGTGACCATTGAGGCAGTGGTCGGCAGCGAGGTTGATCGTCATGGATCCGGTCTGCTTGCCGGCAGCATTGGTGTGGAGGCTGGCACCCAGTCCCACGCTGGCGATGTTGGTCCCGGTCTCAAAGACATTCTGAGCCTTGGCCTCCGTCTGACCGGCGACGCATAGCCCCAGAGCTACCAGAGCGGTAGCGAGAGTTTTCTTAAGTGAAATCATAATGCAATTGATATGTATGAATTGTTATCCTTGATTGGGGTCAAAGGTACACAAATGGTGTCAGATCTATTTCTCCCTGACTGTGATGTGGAAGCAGGCCTGCTTGCGCTCGTGCTTGACGTAGCAGCGCCCATCCTCGTGGAATGCCCTCAGCACCCTTGCCAGCAGGTGCTTCAGCTCCTCAGGCTCTATCGTCCTCGGGTCCTCCGGGTCGATCTTGTCGTACCGCTGCCAGGAGATGTCGAGTGTGGTGCCGTAGCAGTGAGTGCTATTGAGCGATGCGTTACCATTACGCTGTCTCAGCTTGTCCATATCCTCCGCTGTCCTGGTGACGCTGGTGACGATCAGTCGGTAGAGCGGCTGCCCATCCGCCTCCAGCTGGTACCGAAAGGCGGCACCGATCTCCTGTGCCAGACGCGCAGCTTCAGGCACCAGCAGCGGCACGGAGTGGGTCAGGTCGTCCAGCTTAAGCCCCGGTGTCTCCTTGAGTGGGACGAGACGGTCGATCCGGAGGAGGTCATCGCGGCACTCGGCCGGCGTGATGCCGAGGCTCTGTGCCGCTTCTAGTTGTATGGGATTGAGGTCATCGAAGTCCCTCCTGAAGCTCCCGATGTAGCGGTAAGGACGCTCTCCCGGGACGATGCTGTAGGACCCGGTCTCCGGAGCGGGTGCCGGCGGCTCTGTCGGTGGTGTGAGGCTGATGAGCAGTGTTGCTAAGAGTGTCATCGCTACTAGGGGAAGGTAGTAGTGGGTAACGACCGGCTTGGAGACGGAGCGCAGAAAGGCTCCCAGTCGGCTCCAGAGACGGGCGAGAAACATCCTGCCTCTCCTGCCTGTCAGCCTGAGCTCCTCCTTCCCTTCCCTCTGAGGGCGTGAGGCACGACTGCAGATGATCTCCTCTAAGCAGAGATCTGCTCGTGTCTTACCCTGCTCCAAGATCGATTCATCAAGTGATGAGTTGTTATCCTGTTCCATTTGTGTGCTTTAGAAATATCAGACAGAGGGGTGGGTCTTACTTGGTCGGAATCGCAAGGGTGGCGGAGCGAAGCCCCGGAGCTGAAGCGGTAAGAGTGATCGTGCCGGGCGTGCCTGACGGTGCGACGATAGTGGTCAGCTGACCGCTGAAGGCGGGCATCGTCTTGCTCTGGAAGGGGACAATGCAGGCGGCATCGCCATTGGCACTGGCGACGTAACGCCCTGCACCGGTAACCTCAAAGGTCACGTCCGGGGTGGCAGTGGCGCAGAGGTTACCCTGCTTGTCGACTACGGCCACACGGACGTAGACGAGATGCTCCCTGTCCTGCGCCGGTACGGTCTCCGTCGGCTCCTCGAGGGTGAGCTGCAGCGTGTAGGGCGTGCCGGAGGTGCAGAGTCTCTTCTCCTCCTGAGCTACGCCATCCTTGTCGTACGCCACGACCCGCACCTCGCCCGGCTCATACTTCGTATCCATCCACATGAGACGGTAGCGAGGCAGGCGCGAGAGATCCTTGTCAGAGCTATTATCGACCGTAATTGATGTGTCCTTCGTTCTTCGTCCCTGACTCTTGCCATTGATAAAGAGTTCGGCCGATGGATAACTGGTGTAGACGAAGATCGGGGTCACCTCGCCCACGCGATCAGGCCAGTCCCAGTGGGGCAGAATGTGCAGGGTGGGGCTGTCCGCATTCCAGTGCGAGCGGTAGAGGTAGAAGCGATCCTTCGGGATGCCGGCGAGGTCCACTGCACCGAAGAGCGATGTGTGGGAGGGCCAATTGGTGTAGTACGGCGTCGGCTCTCCGATGTAGTCAATACCGGTCCAGATGAATTCCCCAATATTATAGTGGAAGTCATCGTGCCGGATGAAGTTGTCCTCAGGTAGCTCGCTCCAGGCGCAGTGCTCCACGTCGTAGCTGCTCGCCTGATGATCAGGGTAAATTGCCATCGACTTACGCTCGACAGGGAACTTATAGATCCCTCTCGACGAGAGTGTAGAGGCGGTCTCGGTACCCAGGATCAGTCGCTGCGGCAGCTTGGCATACGCCTCGGGGTAGTGCCAGGGGCGGTAATTGAAGCCGGCGACATCCATGATAGCTGCAAAGTTATTTGCCGTGGCGGGCTTGGGGTTGTCCATCCCCTGGGTGACGGGGCGGGTGGGATCCTCGCGGTGAGCAATCTCCTGGAGGAAGTGGGCGACCTTATTGCCCCCCTCAGCGCCCTGCTCGTAGACCTCGTTGCCGATGCACCACATGATGATGGAGGGAGCGTTTCTGTAGTGACGGATGAGACTGACGAGGTCGCGCTCTGCCCAGTCGTTGAAGAGGGTGCTGTATCCATTCTTCACCTTCGGGATCCGCCACTCGTCGAAGCTCTCCGCCATGATCAGCATCCCCATCTCATCTGCCAGCTGGATCAGCTCAGGTGCGGGCATATTGTGCGAGGTGCGGATGGCATTGACGCCCATATCCTGCATCTGCTTGATCTGTCTGCGGATGGCTACCTTATTCACCGCAGCTCCGAGTGGTCCGAGATCGTGGTGGAGACAGACCCCCTTGAAGGTCACCGGCTTGCCATTGAGGAAAAAGCCCTCGTCGGGACGGAGCTCTATCGTCCGTACCCCGAAGGTGGTGCGGTAGGCATCGATCACCCGGCCGTTGTAGAGCAATTCGCTCTTGGCGGTGTAGAGGTTCGGCTGCTTGATGTCCCAGAGGTGTGGCTGAGGGATGCGGAGGTTTTGCTCGAGGGCGTTGTCGAAGATCTCAGCTCCGCTGATCTCCCGGCTGTCGATTGTCTCTCCCTTGTAGAGAATGGTGGTGCGAAGCGTCAGCGCGTCGCTATCGGCGGGGACGCCCTTCAGTTCGGTGCGGACCTTGACCTGTGCGTACTCATCGCAAACAAAAGGAGTGGTGACAAAGGTTCCCCAGTCGTCGATCCGGGTCTTGGAGGGCGACACCACGAGGTAGACGTTGCGGTACAGCCCCGCACCGGGGTACCAGCGAGAGAAGTCTGTCGGGTTGTCGAGCCGGATGGCGATCACCTGCTTGGTCTTGGAGGCATCCAGGTAAGGCGTGATGTCGAGGTGGTACGAGTTGTACCCATAGGGCCATCCTCCGGCGCGGTGACCATTGACATACACCTCGGAGTGGCTCATCGCCCCATCAATGTAGAGGGTGATGTCTCCGAGCGTGGCGGGATCCTGATAGAGGTCAAAGTCATAGCGGTACCAGCCCACGCCGACAAAGGGTAGTCCTCCTGTGCGACCGGCATGCTCGAGAGCCTCCGTCTGCCCGTCCTGCGTGATGGCGACGTTTTGGCGGTCGTTCTCGGGCGAGAAGGGTCCGTAGATAGCCCAGTCGTGTGGCACGGTGACGCTCTGCCAGCTCCGGTCGTCGTAGTCGGGTCGCACGAAGTCTAGACTATCCTCTCTCGTGAAGCGCCAGCCGTCAGTCAGGCGGAGCGCCTCGCGTGGGGCAGCTATGCTCTCCAAGAAAGTCTGCGCCGTCGCACTGAGAGACATAAGGGTCATAAGGAGGGCGGGTAGAGGTCTTCTGATATTCATCTATAGCTGTACTGGGTAAACGATATATAGGTGTACAATATTCGTTGTGTGGACAACGTTTCCTCAAATTTACACTAAATATCTGCAATGCACACTTTTTTCGGGAATGTACTCAGGGCTGACGTTTTTGGATTTGCCTGAGGTCTTCCTGAGCAAAAACGAGAAAAATATCTGAAAATCAGGGTGTTATGCTTGTGCAAACGGCGAATTATTCGTACCTTTATACCTGATAATCAATCGTTTGTCTCTCTTTTTAAGCGTTATTAGGTATGAATAATTTGCTCTCGGTCATCTCGCTCATTCCTGAGTTCAGGAAAGGAAATCATCTCGTTTATCCCATTGATTACCTTTTGCTTGTGGCTTTTTGCACAATGATGTGCAACC
>OJKZ01000017.1_pt1 | contig 131827 bp, 96 predicted proteins | sample 1596791 | NCBI WGS metagenome assembly OJKZ01 (sample SAMEA3904677, study PRJEB24821) | metagenome | biome: Builtin; feature: hospital; material: surface | place: USA | collected 2013-06-04 | reverse complement strand
TTATTCTCTAAGCTATCACCCTTATTCTCTAAGCTATCGCCCTTATTCTCTAAGCTATCACCCTTATTCTCTAAGCTATCGCCCTTATTCTCTAAGCCTATCATATCCTTGCGACAGAAGAGGGTGACGAGAAAGTAATTCAGGTCATCATCGGTCTCGAAGACGGGCATCGGCGAGCCATTAGCCTTCGACTTGGCATAGATTGTCTGGATCCCTGTCCCCCTCCCCTCAGTTAGGCTGAGTTCCTTAAGGAAATCCCCGACACGCCGATTGCGATACTCCCTAGCGATAATGCGCTGTCGTTGGGGCAGCTCAAGGAGTGACTTCTTAGTCACTGGAGGGATGGGACCAGGATAGCTTAGTATCTCTATCTTATCGGGCCATATCTGCACCTCTATCGGCTCATTCTTTTCGTAGCTCTTATGATAGACTGCGTTGGCAAGAGCCTCCTCGATCGCAGCAAAAGGGTAATTGAAAAACCGATTAGCCTCGGCAACATCAGGGAGTTTCTCAACCCGCTCACGGATGACGAGATTATTAATGTACGCCAGCGCACCTCGCAATTGATAGTGTAATGGACCATCAAAAATCTTCTCATCAAATCCCTTCACATCCATGCTGGAGTGATAGACCACCTCAATCCTCGCCCGTGAGAAAAACCTCTCAGGGTGCTCGGAGAAAAAGAGTAGCCCCACATTCAGAGGGATATACTGCTCTCCGTATTTCCTTACTAGAAGCATACTGGAAGCCAGATCCTCCATAGACATCTTGGAGCTTGAGAGGTAGAGATCACTCTTCACCTCTTTCAGATACTCCCGTATAAGTCCGAGGTCCAAGTCGTCAATGGATGCCTCACGATTCATCCTGTCATCAAAAGGGATCCGTTGTGCGAGTTCAAATAGTTTGACTCTTTGGTCATAACTGGCCTGCTTAGTCTCAGACTGTATCCGTATATACTCCACCCGCTTACCATCCTTCTTGCTATTGAGGGAGACCGGTGCACTATAGGGTCTGTCATCACCGGCAGGACACCAGATGATCAGCACCGACTTCCCCTCATAGACACAGACATCTGATATGGGGTGGTAGTTGGGGATAACCCGATGACCGAGTTCTACCAACTTCCTCTGGATGGTATTGATCTCAGATGGATTAACCCCTTTGGGGGGCAAGACAGGTAAACCATCACTCTCCGCCACACCGATGACGATATAGCCTCCTCCCCAGTTATGCATATCATTGGCAAAGGCGCACATAGTATGCAGGACATCCTCTGGATTCCAGCTCTCTTTGTACTCCAGTCTCTCTGACTCTACGCTCTTTCCTCTGATAAGAGCTATGGTATCTAATGGTAGTGACATATTCCAATAGTAACTCCCACAAATGTAGCCATATCTAGGTAATTGAGACAGATCGTTGATGAGGAGCACTCTTACGCGCATAGTATCTACCCACTTGACATCCTTTGAGGTAAGCGAGGCAGAATTAGTTCATCTTGCTCTCCTGTGTGGTACTCTCTATTCAGTGTTACTCTCTCCCATAAGAAGAGGATAGTAGTTGAGGAATGGCAAAAGGGAAAGAGGGGCAGGTGGACTATCGAGCAGAAACCGATGTCAATATTGAAACCTTGTCAATTCTGCACTCCTATCCATTCTAAGGGCATCGTGTAAATATTCCTCCTTGAGTCGCCTAAATATAGTAGATACAACGGGATATTTCATTCTGCAGAAGCTCTCCAGATTTTCATAGTAAGCCGCTCGATTACGCTCGATATCACCACCATCAAAAGCACCTCTCCATGTTGCTCCTCCACTATTAAATAAACCCACATGATAGCCACCATTCAGCCTCCTGGAGTTCACCTGGTCAATAATCTTGAAGAGATGCTCTTCGGGCCAGTAAGGCGAATTCCTTGGGTAGCGGGACAGAATAAGACCGATTTGATCATCAACGCAATCAAGGATATCCTCACTTTCACCTAATGCTCTCACCTTTTCCACCCAGGACTCCAGAGTGTTACTATCTATCGATTCATCCTCCCTCATTCCCGGGACACTTCTCCAGTCTTCAAAAATCACATGCATGAGGTGATACCGAAATAAGTTATCCTTATCTTCATCGAGCACATCTTTCACCAAAGGAGATTCACACCCTCTCTGACTTTGTGACCACTTTAGTACATCGACAAAGAGTCCGGGATCACTAATCATCTCTCGCTCCAGAGTCTTAAGCTGAGACATTCGGGAACCATACTGTCTTATAGCCGCATTCTCAATCTCAATCCGGATCACAGCTCGAAGATCTGCATCATCTCTACTCTCCAGCTCTTTGATCAACTCTTGGACCTCGTAATCATCAATATTATTCGCCACAAGAGATTTAAGGCTCAGCACTCTATGTAAAAGCATAGTTAACAACTCCGTCGGTATATTCTTGTCCGGATATAGTGCGACTCCAATGGCAAGGGCCAATTTACCGTGACTAATCAAAGTCTCAATAGTGTAGACTCTATCTTTCATTAAGCTTGGGTAAGGGGCCTGGTTCATGTATCTCCAGTATTCGTCATCTACTCCGGAGCCGAGTGAGGAGACATACTCCCATAGCTCCTTAGATGGAGGGATCGGGACCAATATGTTAGCGATGGCATAATCAGAGAAAGCTTTTTTCTGAAGAGTTTTTATTAGTGACTTAATCCAGTTTTTGCCTTCTAATTCCAATTTTCTCAATACAAATCCATAGGCAAAATCAATTGTCTCTTGATCATCATAGAGACATGTACAGACCTTCTCGAGATCCTCCTCTTGGCAAATGAGGTCTGCCAACGTACTCCCAAGCAACCTTGGCATCTTTACCTGTCCTCTCATCTCGAGAGCTTTTCCGATACCCTTCTCCCTTATTATCTCACCGAGCGCAGCCCTTCTCTCTTTGCCTTCACGCTCTCTTCTTTTCTTAAATTCTTCTTCCCAATTATCAGGGGCGTACTTCGACCCCTCTGGAAAATCAATATGAAATGTATCGAAGAGCCAAAGATTTCTTCGGATGACATCTTTCGGCTGTAGTATATGGTACAAGTCCTCAAGCTCCACGAGATCAGACTCAGAGAGTGACCAATTGGCATCGGGGTGAGATCGATGCCTATTAAGCACCCCTCTCAATGCATTTACAGTACAATAGCTCTCTTGCTTCAGCGTAACACCTGTCTCCTTTGCCCACTCGATTACTTTTTTTCGGTCCCATGGGCAAAGATATTGGACTGCCTCTATGAGTTGACAGTATCTATCTTCGGTACCGTCATAGAGCTCTAGTAACAAATCAATGATTGCTGTATATGATTCAGATAGCTCCTTGTAGGTGACAATGACCTCAGTGCTCTGATCAAATACTCGCCAACGGAATTTGTATGATTCCACTGCCGTCATGCTACCACCCGTTGGTAACAATCGTTCCAAAAGTTCCCAATCATACCTCTCGTTCCTTTTTGTCATCAGCCTTAGAGCACCTAGCCGGTCGTTGGACGAGGCTAGGGTCTGAGGGTGCCAAGGCAAAAATATGCCTAAAAGGCTATTGAGTGGCCTATTCGCGTTTTGACCACCGGGATCCAATTCCCATAACTGGAGTAATATCTGACTCACTCTAAGGAGATAATCCGGGAACCATGCGAGTGCCTCTAACGCCCATAGAAGTCCAGAATGTGTGATGCCAAATGAGCCTCGGTCGACGTCAAACATTTCCATAATCGCGGGGTCAGTCTCACACTTACTCAACGACTCTTCCACAGCCTTTAAAAAACTTTCAGGAGACGCTTCGGCAATTAGAGGAAGATATCTACCAAGAGCGATCCAGGTCTTACCACTAGCGTTAGAGAGCAAATCCGATATGATTTCATCAACCCACAGTTGTCCATACGAAAATGAAGTACCACCGGTTTTGATCATCAATATCAAGGACTGAGTCAGCCCCTCCTTGGCAAATCCAGAGCAGCCATTATTGTTACCAACATTGTGATCGCTAGCAGACTCCGATTTCGCTTCTGCGGCTGAGTTATCTATATCAAATGCTATCTTAAAGCATTCCTTAAGCAGATCCAATTTAGGGGGCGAGAGTAGACAACCGATTTTATTCCATACATCTATCGGGGAGTTAAGGCGCCATGAGCGGTCAACTTCGACCAGAGGAGCATCTTCAAAATTCTTCCATTGATATAGCCGTTCTTCATAATCGTCATAGCTCATAGAACTTACTCTCTCAAGCAATCTCCTATCACTATCATTAATCCCATCCCAGCAGCCCACTAAGAGTGCTGGTAGTAGGTCTCTCGTATCATCTCTTAATTCCCACTTAGTCTTGTCAGAGGGAAAACCGATAAGTCTTCTGAGTACGGAGATATTTCTGCCCGACCCTCTAGAGAGCCATTGCGCATCATCATATGAGAAGCCACTTTCTAGGAGCGAGTTGTAGAGTTCGTGCGGATGTATCGGAGGGAGTAAGAATGTCTCTTTCTCACTTCTATCCTCCATGCCCAATGGGCGGATCACATAGTGTCCGTTAGTAACACCGCGAAACAAGCAGTCGGCGTCATTGAAACGAGGTATAAAAATATGGGGTAATAGAAAATTTGTGCTGAGCTGTCTATAGATCGCTGCCTCATCGACGATTAGAGTCCTAGCGAAAAACTTTCTCTTCTCTTCTTCCTCCTCAATCGTATCAGCAGATGCAATAGCGAAAGCTATCGCATCTTCTCTCGAAGGGGCCTTAATCGAGATCAGAGAGGCTTCCCCTTTGAGGGCAGTGAGCAGCTGCTCCTTCTCCGCACGTCTTCCAGCAGTGATACAACTGGGCTGTAGCTTTATTCCCTTAGGCCCGGTACACCACTCCTTAAGGTATTCTTCGGCGGTCAAAACCCCATCGGAGGGGATCTTGTTCATCCCCTTTTGCGAAGCCAACCAACGTGATGTCACAGGAGCGCGACTAAGCCATTGCAACAGAGTCGTGGCATCGTAGGCTTTCACATCTTTCCAGTAACCCTCGCTTCTCTTCTGATGCGCCCAGTCATCTTTTTTGGTCCAGACTCGGTTAGTGACGAAGTAAAAAGTATATTCGCCAGGATATATACCAAGGGGATTTGATTTTCTCTTTAGATAGTCAGAGTCCGCTTTTTTCTTGCAATTTTTGTTCGTTCCAAGTTCCCAGACCGAGTTACCTTCACAGACAAAGTGAGTCCCCTCCTCACATATGACCTTCCCATCATATCCCGGGAGCCTAGTGGCACTGCCCCATGGAAAATCTATTTTAGTGCTGAGAGGAGCTGTTTCGTAGATCAATAAGGCTATGAGGCGAGGAAGTAAAGCCTCCGACTCAACGGTGTCCGCCCATCGATTAAGATCATCACAAGTGATCAATTCCATAGTCAATAAATGAACGTTCTATCTGCTAGTACACATTCCTCAATAGTACTAAAAATGTACCATATGAGATTTCAGGTCACTGCAAGAAAGGACAATGTGAAGACTTTAGTGCAGCACAACGCTCAGCAGTCCGCCCCACATATCGACTGCAAAGATACCACCACCGCACACCACGGTTGTCTCTTATTTGTACTTAGGTGTGATTCCTGCGTATAAGTAACATTACAGATGTGCTTTCGTGCATCAGAATTCTAGAGATAGGTTATGCGTGCTCTTGTTCAAAGTCCTCAATGTTATAGGAAATAGTTTCGGCATCAAACACGTAGACGTTTTTCCCCGGGAAAAGACTTATACCCCGAACATAAGTTTCCTCGCACTTCTTATAATAGGATATGTATATGTCATTGATCTGAGACTGATTAATCCTATCAAAGATATGAGAATCATTGTCCGATAAAGAGCAGCCCAGTATTACTAGAGCTCCTGTAAGCTCCGCGAGTTTGTCTAAGCAATGGGACAAGTAGGGGTCCTTCTCGATAGCTTCAATTTTGTTATCTGCTTGAAATACACAGAGGACGTCATTCCCTTCTTGGTTCAGTAAGTCTTGTAACTTAGTGTAGAGAGCCTTTTCGGTCTCTTGAGTCACCTTATACCTCTTCTCTCCCTTCACCAATATATGGAAAGCACCATGGATAAAGAAAAGATTCTGAGTAACACTTTTCACATCAATTTCGATCAAGTCTTTTGACACCCCAGGGAGGGGATTGAGACGGCCTCCATCATCAATTCTCAACAACTTCTTGTCATTGCGCTCTTCCTCAAGTATACATCCGCAAACTCGTTCTATATCCTTAGGACGCCAATCCAAATTATGCAGTTTCTTGTATTTTTTGACAGCTTTGACAAAATCGACTTTTCTAACTTCGGATAGAGGAATAGTAGAGGACTCATTCTCACTAAATGTTAGGGTCTCCTCTCCCATACGCCGTATACTTTTGATCTTAGAGTAAATCTGATTCTGAGTTTCATTCAAGGAGTTTTCTACGTATTTGGTATCAGGGAATAGAGCCAAGGATCGCTGAGGATTACTCTCTGATTGAGCAAAAGGAGCCTTAAACCTAAGTAATAGAAGGTACAAAAAAGAATCGTAATTAAGCGTGAAATAATTTGAGAAATGGCTTAATAGCAAGTAAATACCAGCATTCTTCTCCTTGTAAACTTGTTTTATTTCCTTGGTGACTATTTTCTGAAGAGCTGCCATGAAATCGAACTTGATTCTATTTTGAACGAAGCTTCTTAGGAAAATGTTTTCAGAGTTGATATCACCCTGCAAACAGTCAATTAATGCTTCAATATCACCGTCACACTCTTCAAACTTAGTCTCAATACCACTGTAAATTGAGTTATCCTCCTTCATGACCTCGAAGATATGCCAATAACTTGTATCTACACCTAGACCTTGGTTAAAGCCGTTACCAATGAGCAGGTGGTTCTCTTTCTCTTCAATCCTGCACAGGACATCCTTATAGGATAGATTTTTTGACTCGTCCACCGTCTGCGATTCTTTGAATTTCAATGTCGTTATTGTATCTAAGGGAGGGTAATTCCATCAAGAAAACTCATTGGCATCACTCAGTGATGACGACGCGGAGGGTGGCAAAGATCAACCTTAGGTCATATAGGAAGGACTGATTATCCACATACTCGAGATAGAGACGTAGCTTCTCCTGCATGATGACGTTGATATAGTATTGCTCCGGATCGTCTGCCTGTGCCATCAGCTCATTCTCGTTGCGGAACTTTATGCTTGCCGGATCAGTGATGCCGGGACGGACATCTAGCACCCGCATCTGCTCAGGAGTCCAGTAGTCCACGTAGTGACGCACCTCCGGGCGAGGACCGACTAAGCTCATATCTCCGATGAGGACGTTGATCAGCTGTGGAAATTCGTCCAGCTTATACTTCCTTATGTAGTACCCCGACTTGGTGATGCGCGGATCTCTTCCACCTATGGTGACAAGAGACCCCCTGTCGGAGCCTACCCGCATAGAGCGGAACTTAAAGATCCGAAAGTCCTTATTGTGCCACCCCACTCGGGTCTGTCGATAGAATACCGGCCCCTTTGAGTCCACCTTAATCCACACCGCCAGCACAAGGAAAAGGGGTGACAAGACAATAAGCCCAAGAGTAGAGGCTACGATATCAAAGAGCCTCTTCACAGCGAGGAAACTATGTCTCTGAAGTTCTCAATCACATAGTCGAGATCTTCATCCGTCATCTTGGTGTTGAGAGGCAGCGTGATCTCATTCTCAAATTGATGGTATGCGTTAGGGAAGTCCTTAATGTCAAAGCCCAGCTTCTTATACGCTGTCATCATAGGAAGTGGCTTGTAGTGCACATTCGTGGCGACACCCCTCTCTGCCATAAGCTCTATCACCCGATTGGTCTCCTCACGCGTCCTGCCAAGAAGGCGCACAATATAGAGGTGCCCGGAGGACTGATGATTAGCGCCAAAGTGGTTAAGCACCGCGACATCCAAGCCCCTAAAGGCATCATTGTACCGCTCAATCATCACCTTGCGACGAGCCAGTAACCCTTTATACCTCTTCATCTGCACCAGACCAATGGCAGCAACAACGTCTGTCATGTTGCACTTATACCAAGTGCCTATGATGTCATATTCCCAAGCACCAAGCTTAGTCTTTGCGAGAGCGTCCTTATTTTGTCCGTGCAGGCTTAGGAGCTGAGACTTCCGATAGAGGTTCTCATTCCATGTCTCGCCCTCAATCACTGGCAGGCTACTGAAGGTGTTGCCAGGATCCCCGTCAAGCTCCTTCACGACGACCTCATCTCCAAAGGGAAGGTTCCATGTCAGGGCGCCACCCTCCGCAGTGGTGAAGTTCTTTACAGCATGGAACGAGAAGGAAGAGAAGTCAGCGATCGACCCCACCATCTGTCCCTTCCAGGAGGCACCGAATGCATGAGCCGCATCACAGCAGATAGCCACTCTGCCTATCTTTCTTTGAAGATCTGTCCTTGGGGCAAATAACGACTTCTTTTTCTCAACGATGCGGAACAGTCTGTCGTAGTCGCAGGGAATACCAGCCAGATCCACCGGGATGATAGCCTTTGTCCTTGCCGTAATAGCATCCTCCACTGCATCATAGTCCATCTCCAGTCGATCAGGCTGGACATCTACCAGCACGAGTGTTGCGCCGACGTGGTCGACGACTGATGCGCTAGCGGTGTACGTATACGCGGGGACAATGACCTCATCGCCCTCGCCGATACCGAGGAGTCGAAGCGCCATCTCTCCACAGGCTGACTGTGAGTTAAGGCAGGTAGCCTTAGCAGTACCTACGAAAGCTGCCACCTCTCGCTCAAGTTCCTTTGTTCTGGGACCGGTAGTTATCCATCCGGAGAGGATGGCCTCTCTCGCCTCATCTGCCTCCGCCTCTGTCATATCAGGCGGAGAGAAGGGTATATTTCTTAGTTTCATAGACATAATGATATGGTATCTATTCTGTTTTTATTTGGTGAATTTAGACCATAAGCGCTGCCACTTTAGAGAGGAGATCATATTTGTCGTCTCGACTATTCAACACTTGTGAGTTAATCTCTTCTTGACTGCGTTATATCCGTATCCGATAAAGCTAAAAATTGATCGTGCAAGGGAAAGGTGTTCCACATCTCGATATACTTTCCACACTACGGCTGCTGCCTTCAGTTTGTTGTGAGAGATTGAAGTGCTGACATTACGATAAGATGCTAGAGGTAAGTCAAGCCCGTATGCCACCTCTCCTCCACGGAGTATGCTAAGCCATGTCGCCATATCCTGACGTTTCCTTAGAAGAGGCATTCTGAAGTCACCTACGATATCACGGTCAACGATCACAGTCAGACAACCAATAATTGTATTTCTCAAGTACTGATTGTAGGTGAGTGTAGCCGGAACGTGAATGATATTATTTCTCTCACCATTCTCACTGATGGTCTCGTAAGCCGTAAACGAAAAACCAGCAGACTTAGATGACATAAAAGTGAGCTGTTTCTCCAGCTTGTCCTCTGCCCACAGGTCATCACTGTCTAGGAAGGCAATGTAACGACCAGCAGCATGCATAATGGAGTTATTCCTTGCTACCGCAGCCCCACTATTCTCAGGCAAATTGAAGAGTTTGATCCGTGGATCATCTTCTGAGATACTCTTCACTAGATTTTGGGTGTTGTCAGTACTGCAATCGTCAGTAATGAGCAGTTCCCAGTCTGTGATAGATTGTGCTTGGACTGACTTAATTGCCTCTGTAATGAAGCGCTCCGCATTATAGCATGGCATAATCACGGATACGAGGGGAGATTTTATTGCCATACTCTTTAGTGACCAATATTCAGATATGCAAAGCCATACTCAGCCAGTCGGGACTTATCAAAAACATTTCTTCCATCTATCACGAGAGGATGATTCATAGATGACTTCAGTCGACTCCAGTCGGGCATCCGGAACTCACGCCACTCCGTCACGTGGAAGATGGCATCTGCATTTTCTGAAGCCTCATAGATATCCTTAGCATATGTGATACGATCTCCCAGTCGTCTCTTGGCCTCTTCCATGGCTACGGGATCATATCCGCTGATGGTGCATCCGGCACTGATCAGAGACTCCACCAACACAAGTGCCGGCGCCTCGCGCATATCATCTGTATTAGGCTTGAAGGAGAGTCCCCAGAGAGCTACTTTTTTCCCCTTTATATCGCCATTGTAATACTCTAGGAACTTGTCAAAGAGGATATTCTTCTGATCGTTATTCACCTCCTCTACTGCTTCGATCACTCTCATTCGATAGCCGTTGTCCTTTCCGGTTTTGATGAGCGCCTTCACATCCTTCGGGAAGCATGAACCACCATAGCCACAGCCAGGGTAGAGGAACTTATTACCGATGCGAGTATCTGACCCTATGCCCTGACGGATCATATCAGGGTTTGCCCCTACACGCTCACAAAGATTAGCAATGTCATTCATAAAGCTTATGCGTGTTGCGAGCATGGCATTAGCAGCATACTTCGTCATCTCGGCGGATGGAATATCCATAAAGATGACCCTGAAGTTATTCAGGAGCATAGGTTTGTAGAGGTCGGTCATGAGGAGTTTTGCCTTCTCACTATCGACACCTACCACCACGCGATCGGGTTTCATGAAGTCATCGATGGCATTCCCCTCTTTCAGGAACTCAGGGTTAGATGCCACATCAAAGGGGATATCTACTCCACGTTTGTCGATCTCAGCCTGTATGGTGGCGCGGACTTTCTCAGCTGTGCCCACTGGTACAGTACTTTTGGTGGCTATAAGTTTATAGTCCTTGATGTTCTGACCGATGGTTTTTGCTACTTGGAGGACATACTTGAGGTCTGCCGATCCATCCTCATCTGGAGGAGTTCCAACGGCAGTAAATACGACTTTCACACCTTCTAACACCTCTCGCAGATCGGTGTGGAAATGAAGTCGTCCTGCCGCAACGTTTCTCAAGACTAAGGTGTCAAGACCAGGCTCATAAATTGGGATAATCCCACTCTTGAGGGCCTTGATCTTTTCTTCATTGACATCAATGCAGGTAACATCTGTACCGAGCTCTGCAAAACAGGTTCCCGTCACAAGACCTACATATCCTGTCCCTACGATTGCTATTTTCATATGGTTTATCTGTTATGGACTATTCTTTGTGTCATAAATTTCAGTGACGCTGCCACCCTGCTAAGGTACAGTAGAAAGGTGCGAGGGTGCGGATGTCTGAAATAAGTCCGAGTCAGTTTATGGACGAAACTGAACATCTCTCCGATGATCTTTGTGAGACTCTTCTTCTTTCTGCTGGCAGATCCTTCACGATGTCTTATACTGTAGTACACCTCCGGGACGAGGACAATCCCATCAAGCCGATTGCTAAGGGCAAATAGGAAAAGTGCATCCTCACTAATCGAAAGACCCTCATCGAATCGAAGATCACCTATCAGTGAGCGAGGGAAGAGTTTGCCGCAAACGCTGTTTAGAAATACACGGTATCTGTATAGGGAGAAACGAGTATTTCCGACCTCCAGTATATGCCTAATCCCAGCACTAATATAGTGCTCTCCAAAGTCAGTACCTTGTTCATCAAAAGCTCTAGTGTTCGATTGTGCTATAACCCTATCCGACTTAACATTAGATATTTTTTGCACCAATGATGAGACGAAGTGATCCGAGAGAAGGTCATCGTCATCAACAAAGATGATATAATCGGACTCAGAGCATTGCTCGAGTCCCATATTCCTGGCGTGTGACACCCCTGCAATACTTGTAAATAATAAAGACGATGAAAACGGAAGACCCGTTATTTTTTGCAGGAGCTGATTGTAATATGGACTTCTAGGACCATTCAGTATGACACAAAGTCTGAGCTCAACGTCTATGGCGGGGTACTCTAGGATTTGTCTCTCGATGGACTCCAGCATCTCTAAAATGTAGGACCCAGGCTTAAAAGTGGGCAATACGACGCCTACTGTAGTAGCATTTCCTCCCAACTTGTTCATTTCCTTATCAGATATCTTTTCTGTGTGTAACTACTAGTTGAAGAGTAGATGATAGCTACTAAAGCAACAAATCTCAGCGAGGCATAATCTGCTCTGTAGAGCGACGTGACGAAAAGATCAACAAAAAGGAGCAAAGGAAAATCAGTGTTTGATAGACATTTGATCGAACGGAGGAAGAGCAACAGAAATAATGCCACATAGCATATTAATCCGATGATGCCGGCATCGAATAGCACATCAGCAAAGAGAGTGTTGGAAGTGCCAAAGACGAAGTCTCTATTTCCGAGATCATAGAATGAGCTCATACCTTTAGTCCCATAACCGAACAGGATATTTGTCCTGCTCCCATAAGAAAACTGATGCTCTATAGGCCCCACGATACCATTAAACCTACTTGTTCCCTCATAGTCATCTATCCGGCGATTAATGTATTGCATTGCGTCTGTGTCCTTCATAGATAAAAAGAGCACGAAGAGAGATAGGAGTGCAAACAAAAGCCACATTCTACCTTTTCGTGAACGCGTAAAACCAAACAGCCACACCATCGCAAGAACTGCAATAGTAATGTAGCCAGAAGGCGAGTAGGTTAAGTACATCACTCCGACAAACAGAGAAACAATGGCTACCCTAATGCTTTTATCCTTGATATAATAAAGCGAGAGCAAAAGTCCGTCAGCTATAAAGGGGCAAATGTAGCTTGGCTCGGCTGCATATCCCGTCAATCGTCCTTTCAGGTCAAGCGACAAATCTTCCGCACCGTGTACATATGACCGTGTATGGAAAGGAAATGCTATAGGAAAAGAGGTATACATATCCATTGCCTGCCAAATTGCAGAAACCAACAGAAACATACAACCAAAAAAATAAGCCTTTTGGAGCTTAGCCGAGAGGTAAGCATAGCTCTTTCTGCACATTGAGACGCCAAGTAAGTAGAGAGCCATTAATATGACGTTGAATAATCGCCCATAAGGAGACATTGCCACAATTGCAGAACTATCAGAACTCAGCATAGTTCCAATAACTCCCACAGACGAGGAGAGAAACCATGGGAATAAATATAGAAAAGTGATTAGTGCCAGTGACCGATCAACATTCCTAAGCTCCTTCAAGTTGGAGACTAGGAATACCATCAGGCAACACGTTGTTACAAAGAGTTGGAATATTTGCCAAGATTCTAAAATGCACACTGAAAAGGTAACAAAGAACATCGGAACGCAAAGAGTCCATAGTCCTCGGATCGTTTGATCAGGGTGAACGCTTACCCCCTCTCTACTCATCCCTGATAGTATTCTATCTCCCGGTGCAAGTGCTGTATTTTCCGACATATTTTCTGAATAACAATTCAAGGTCAATATCGTTCATTACACCACATCTTACTTAAGTATGGCGTCCAAGTATCTTACAGAACTGTTTTTTATCGGATCTACTTTTGCATCGCAGCCCCACCCTTGGAGTGAAACAAGACCATCTTTTATGTCGTGCTGAATATCTAACATGCTAATCAGACTTTCAAAGCGCGATAGGCCCCTCCTTGGGTTCGGCGCAACAGTACAGTTTAAACCTAAAATGAGGCTAAAAACGGTGCCATGGAAGGAGTCGGTAATGACATACTTGGCATCCATAAAGCTCCTTAGCCACTGCTCTACCGGGGGCATTACGCATTCTTCGAAACTCGTCGTATTACGGTTACAGAAGGGTTCCGGAAGGAGCTCAAAAGGGGTTAGACCTTTCTTCTCAGCAATCTGCGTCACCTGTTTCATCTTCTCCGGGGTGCGATCCAGTATGTAGCAGAAGAGATCCCCCTTACTGGGGTGTGCATACCGACTCATCGCGAGCCCTTCGTAGACCGATCGATCTACCAACATCGTCGGATCCAGTACATGCGTCGCCTCCACACCAAGGTGGTCCCTACAGAGACCCACCGCACTATCTTCTCGGACAGAGATGGCATCGAAACGCTTTGCCAGCGCCGCATACTGCTTGGTCTCTCGTGGGGAGAATTGCCACCTATCCACGCCAAACGATGCCGCATAGGCCATCCTCTTCGCTCGGCTCTCCTCCGGAAGGAAGTCGAGGAAGAAGTTAGGCATACAGGGGGAGTAAGCCTTACGCCACACCTGATCGCTCCCCACTATATAGGCATCAAAATGTTCCTTTGCAGCATACTGGCGGAGTGTCTCAGTAGAGTAGACCGTCTCGCTCATCACAATATGCTCATGGATAAATCGATGAGTATGTCGATAGATCATTGCCCTCTCCTTGGCATTGGGCTGGCGGCGTATATGACTCTGTTTCCCCATCGCCCACAGGAGCCCCCCCTTCATAAAGGATCCCGCCTGAAAAAATGGGCTGAGATGTGCCCTCCGGTCAATGGTAATCGGCTGATGCCCCATCTCCCGCAGGACATGCTGTAGTGCAAATGCCTGTAAGATCCCCCCATAGTTAGAGCCCAGGGGCTGGGTGAGTATTGCTACCTTAGACATAGTTTATTATCTTTTGAGTCCCAACTTGCGCCTGATTCGACTGGGCAGCCGATCAATATGATAAAGCTCTGTCAGTATGCGAAGCCTATTCTTTAAGGGAGACATTTTACGCTCAAAACTTTCCGCATTACGTACTTCCCTCCAGACCTTCAAGCTCTGAGACCGGGTCTTCATACGACAGTTTTGGACAAGCTTAAAGCGCCAAGAGATCTCTTGATTGTCATACCTCTTGGGCGGTGTTTTCACACCTTGGCGATTAAGAATAGACAGACGATATTTAAGTCCCTTGTGGCGATGGTTGAAGCTCCCCCTCTGCGATCTCAAAAAGTCATTGAGAGGCAATGGGGCAACGGCAAGACTACCTGACCTTATTCCCTCTCTTATCAAGTCGTCAGCAATTTTGCTTCTGGTGACGATTACATTCTGTCCCTTACCATCACTCTGATAATCAGGAAGCCATGCGTCCCCAAGCGAAACATCTGCCAGCTCAGTCGTGACGTCATCGCAGACATCGCAGGCAAGGGCCTTGAAGTAGCCCGATCCCCACATATCTCCGACGGATCTCATCTTGATCTTTTTGAGGTCTTCTGTCCTTTCGTCAATGCATTGATAGGAGTAGTCGTTGGCTGACGAGCTGGGATCCTTGACCCTAAAACGTGGCGACAGATATCCGGTATGAGATCCTGCCTTATCGGCTAAATAATCAGAGAAAAAGGCACTTTTTAGCCCCCCGCATATTATCCCTATCGTAAAGACTATTTTTTCGCGAAAGATGGGATCATAGTGCTGCAAGAGTCTAATCGACTTAATGAAGCACCCAACTCCTGTAATGGCCACTCTACCTTCGTAGTTACGTATCCTCTGCAACACTTCGGCATAGGTGACCGGGAAATACTTAGTCTCTGATGCTCGGACGACCTTTTCTGGATCAGTAGTAAAAGCGAATTCAAATCTGTCCTCCTGATCATCAGACGGATGTACGGAAACCACAGCATCTACATATCCGCCCCTCAAGAGACTCTCCGAGAAGTAGGTGGCTAATCCCCCAGAGGAGGAAGTCAAGCGATAATCCTTGCTATAACCTACATATGTATCCACCAATCGTCCAATACGTGGTGCGGACTTAGTAAGGTCTCTTTGAAACTCCTTCGCTAGCTCATCTTCTGTCCTGACACTATCCTCGGGATGTGGGTTGAAGGGGCACACTCGTTCCTCACCAGCCTCTTTGTAGTCTGTAGACGACTGAGGAACGAGAAACCCCTCTCTGTCCCACCCCATCGTTAATCCTCCCCGACTGCATGCCACACAGGCCCCACAGCCGGTGCAAAGATGATGTTGCACTACGTACGCGACTCCACCTCTTTCCGTTCTCAAAAGATGTCTTTTCTTACTCACACTCCGTTCCTTTTATGGTATGCTCTTCTGAGTTTTACACCCAGACCGCTTTCTGGTGGAAATATTACACGAGCCAATCTAATAGCAAGCAACTTGAACCAAACACCAATGCTCCTTAAGTAGTGAGTCACATTGAATTTCCCCTTCAATAGAGGATAAGTCTCCATAGCGTATTCTTCTCCCATCACTCTCTTGCAGATAAGCTCCGAGTAATAATAGTGCCTGTGCTTTTTATAGTCGTCAAGATCAAAAACATCCGAATAGGCACCCAACGCATTCAGGGCATCCAGTTCCAGGAGAGTGCGTACGCACTTCTCGCATCTACCACAATTCTCAGTTTTTGTTGTGCAGACGTTTAGATGTTTTTGGCTCGGCTTATAGGAGATAATTCTGCGCACCTTTCCCATACGGAAGTATAGCATACCATCAGAATAGATCCTTAGGTATGAGGTGCTAAAACAAGATAATGACAGTAGATCGTAGTAATTACAGTCAACTAAGTCATTGTCTTTCAGCGAAAAAGAATAGATAGTGTCCGAGGATGCATAATAATAGACTCTGAATAACTTACTGAGGCAATGAATAGCGAAGCAGCTTGAGTATGTATTAGTCAGTAGGTGATCCTGTACAATCTCCTCTGCCAGATTTGAGTCAGTGATTATGAGAGGTAAGTCCACGTCCTTAGCGTATGACTCTACTAGCTCCCTGCGTCCTGAGTAGAGTCTTTTAGCACGCTGTCCGACTCCATGAGCCCCTACATTATTAAAGAGAAGATGCGTTACGTTAAAAGACTCGAATTTAGAGTCTGTGTGTGTCGCTATCGAATAAATGGAGTCTACTCCGCAGGAACACCCCGTTCCCACTGCCCCTGCGCAGGGAAGCGGATCTGTAGCCACAGGAGCTTCAATCGTTGTCCGATGGAGTCTTCCATTACTTCCGCCATATACGGAGTCTATTAGCTCAGTCTCTAGTTGGTAATAGAGTTCTTCTGTAATGGGGACCACACTCTTTATATCGTGTCCATGTCGCATGGCATAATTCAAGACCCCGATCACCAAGGCATCAGCACGCTCGCTAGTCAAGTACTTACCATACTTTGCATCAACCTCAAACCAGATTTCTCTCTTGATATTGTCCTCTTCCACCAGGTAAACCAATCGAGCTTTTTCCTCATTGTACCTTACTTGTACACTATTAATCCTTATCATCAATTCCTCTTTATCCTCTCTTCAATCAACGAACAAATGTACCTTTTTTCGACCTTATCCGAGCCCACTAACCAGATTGCTGCGCCACAGCACACTGTGGTAAGAAGCCCTACAACAAAAAACCTCAACACAGGAGTCATGGGCACAGCGAGACAGACCACCAATGGGATGGGGGTTGCAGAAAGTGACACCAGTACTATTCTAAGACAGACCTCTTTGAGATATCTGACAAAGGGGAAGTGATAACTCCTTGTCATAATCCAAAGGCGGGCAAAAAGACCAAATACAGAGACGCCTACAGCTATAATAAAAGCGGCAACGCTAGGTTGTCCTGCTAAATAGGCGATCCATGAAAGAAAAAAGGCAAGTAGAAAACAAAGTGACACGATCAATTGATAATTCTTTATACGCCCATTAGCCTGAGTTATCGTGGCAAGAGGCCCATAGAGAACAGTAAAGAACAGATCAATTACTGTTAATCGTGTAAAGAGAACAGCATAAGCCGGCACATCCCGCAACCACCACTCCAGTAAATCATCAGCGAGTAATAAAACAGGAAGTGCAAAGAAAAAGAGAAGGTAGAAAGAGTACTTTGATGCCGAAAAGGCCAGTTTATACATATTTTCTTCCTCCCCCTTGGCGTAGTACTTGACGATTTGGGGGTTTACTGCTGTCATGAAGTTAGTGACAAATGTATTGACTGCGGACTGCACCTGATAGGCGACTGCTCGAGCTGCATTAATCGTCACACCAAAGAACACATTGATCAGCATATTCACGCCTTGGGAACTCAGTAAAAACGCTATATTGCCCGAAAGCATCCATCCCGAATGACTAGAGAGAGATCGAAAAAGCTGCTTGTCCCAGACCCAGTGATATCTGAGATCTCTAAATTTCGAAGCAACGTAGAGACAATAGATGAGGAAAATAATAAAAGCCTCAATGGATAACATAGCACCATACATTTTGAGCGCATCACCCGTGACATATTGTAGAGTAATGGCAACAGCCAGCTTCAACAGGATATCTACGATCCCAATCCATGCGTAGACTGACATTCGCTCTGAGGCAATAAGGAAAGAACTAAAAGGTACAGACAGCACCGTAAACAGAAACGAGATAATCGAGCAGTGGTAAACCACATGAGCTGCAACAATCCTATCGGGGGGAAACTGAAGTAACCTATTGACAAGAAGCAGGCCAACAGTCTCTGCAAGTAGTGCGATGAAGGCAGCAAGTAGTACGTGGATATTGATAGCAGTACAAAAAATCTTCTGCACTCGCTCCTTGTTGTCTCTCCCCATCTCGAATGAGTAAAATCGGTAAACCGCTGTAGACATCGCAGAGCTGAGGAATCCAAACATAGACACAATACCACCAACCACGTTGTAGATACCATAATCTGCTACGCCCAGCACCTGTAACACTACTCGTGAGGTGTATAGGGCTACAAAGAGCACCAGTATCTGACGCATATAGAGCATCAGGGTGTTCTTGGCGATCCGCTTATTATTCTCCCGCTGCCCCTCCATCAATAGATAGAAGAAATGTGGAGGAGTAATGTATGAGAACTGTCTCCTCCGGTTATCATAAAGCCCTCCTCCTTATTGGTCGGGGTGGGATGAGGGCGTAGAGTGTGCATCGGGTCCGGATAGGATCCGCATCCGATGTGTGTCGTGTCGTTTTCCCCCTCTCGCCTCATGGTGTATGATCTTCTACTAACGCTCCAAAGGTACCACATTTTGTTGGCTTTAGGGTAAGGCAGGGTTAGAGTGCGACGCCCTGGCGGGGTCGAGGCGGAAGAGGGAGATCCGTCGGATTCCCGAGGTCTTCGTCGGGGCTATGCCCTCCTCGACCACGGACTTCGAAAAACGCACCTCTTCGAGGTGCCATCCCGTCTGATGCGCTATCATATCAGACGAATCGGACGAGTCAGACAGGTCGGTCGGCGCGAATGACACTGGGTGTGTATCTGCGAGAGATCCACCTCCCCGCATGCCGATCCCGCAGGGCGGCGTACCGGGCTGGGGGTCAGCGGGTGGGGAGCAGTGAATTCTTTTACCGGTATTAGATTTTTCTAAACCCGATATTAGTGTCGACTATTACCGGTAATAGGGATGACTAATATCGGGTTTAGTCCGGGGTGTCAGGTAAGACATGCGGGTCCCGGTGGGGCGGGCCGATGGAGAATTTAAAAAAGGAGGTCTCGAGGGGATACCTCGGGACCTCTTTCGTTTTGTACAAAATAGCGGCTACGCGGGATCGTAGAGGATCGGGGTGCCGGCGGCGAGGGAGGGGCGGATGGCGATGATCCGCTGATTGGAGCTGCCACGGAAGCGGAGCCTCAGGTCCTTAAGTCGCGCGACGAAGCGTCCGTCCACGAGGATGTCGCAGAGCTCTAAGAGGCGCCTCCGCTCGGGGTCCGCCACGATCTGCTCGTAGGTGTAGCCGGAGTAGACCCAGATCGTCTTGCCCTCCGGCAGAGACCGACGTATCTCCTCCACCACCGGCACCAGCCCGGGACTCTGCATCGGTTCGCCCCCGAGGAGCGTCAGCCCGGCGACGTTGGGGTCGCGGAGGTAGCCGATCACCCGGGCGGTCGTCTCCTCGCTCCACTCGGTCCCGTAGTGGGGGTCCTGGTAGAGGACGTTGAAGCAGTCGACGCAGTGGAGTGTGCAGCCGGTGACGAAGACGGAGGTGCGGATACCCTCGCCATTGGCCACGTCGTACCGGCGGATCTGTGCGTAGTGGAGAGACATCTCTACTAAATGTGCAGGACGCGTGACTTGATCTCCTTTGTCCGTCCTTCGTTCCAGAAGTTCTCGCCGAGGTAGCCGCAGGTTCGGCGGATGACGGTGAGCTTGGAGCGATCCTTATTGTGGCACTGAGGGCACTCCCACTCGTTGTCGTCATTCACCTTGATCTCCCCGTCGAAGCCGCAGACGTGGCAGTAGTCGCTCTTGGTATTGAACTCCCCGTAGGTAATGTGGTCGTAGATGTAGCGGATCATCGTCAGCACGGCGGGGATGTTATTGGTCATATTGGGGATCTCGACGTAGGAGATCATGCCGCCGGTGGAGAGGTCCTGAAACTCGCTCTCGAAGTCAAACTTCTCGAAGACACTGATCGGCTCCCGCACGTCGACGTGGTAGCTATTGGTGTAGTAGCCCTTGTCGGTGACGTTCTCTATAGAGCCGAAACGGGCGAGGTCGATCTTGGCAAAGCGATTGGTGAGGCTCTCGGCGGGCGTGCCGTAGAGGGCAAAGCCGAGCCCGGTCTCCGCCTTCCACTCATCCACCGCCTGTCTCAGGCGACGCATCACCCGGAGTGCAAATCGATGTCCCTCCTCGGTCGTGTGCGGCTCTCCCGTCACCAACATAGAGGCCTCGTAGAGACCGATGTAGCCGAGCGAGATGGTGGCGTAACCCCTCTGGAGGTAGTCGAAGATCCTCTGGTGCGGCCTCAGCCGGGCGATCGCGCCGTACTGCCAGTGGATCGGCGAGACGTCGCTGGTGACGTCCTTCAGCAGCTCGTAGCGGAAGAGGAGCGCCCGCTTGCAGAGCTCAAGCCGCTTCTCGAGGATGGTGAAGTAGCGCTCCTCGTCCCGACCGGAGAGGATACCAATCTGGGGAAGGTTGAGACTGACGACGCCCATATTGAAGCGGCCGTCAAAGACATACTTCCCCTCCTCATCCTGCCAGGGGGAGAGGAAGCTGCGGCAGCCCATCGGGGCGAAAACGTTACCCTTGTAGATCTCCCGCATCTTCTTCGCAGAGATATAGTCGGGGTACATGCGGCGGGCGGTGCACTTCGCCGCCAGCTCGGTGAGGTAGTAGTACTTGCTGTCGGGGTGGACGTTGTGCTCGTCGAGGACGTAGATGAGCTTGGGGAAGGCGGGCGTCACGTAGACGTCTGACTCATTCTTGATCCCCTCGAGCCGCTGCCGGAGGATCTCCTCGGTGATCAGCGCCGCCTCCCGCTCGTACTCGTACCCCGGCCGGAAGTACATGAAGAGGGTGACAAAGGGAGCTTGCCCGTTCGTCGTCATGAGGGTATTGATCTGGTACTGGATCGTCTGGATGCCGTCCTTCACCTCCTTTTTCGTACGCTTCCACGCCACCTCCTTAGCCTTCTCGAGGTTGGGCTCTATGCCGTAGATCTTCTCCTGGTCATCGAGGGCGTACTTGAGATACTTGTCGAAGCTCCGTCGCACGTAAGGTGCGAGGATGCGGTCAATGCCGTTGATCGACTGGCCGCCATACTGACCCGAGGCGACCTGGGCGATGATCTGCGTCGTGATGGTGCAGGCGACCTGGAAGCTCTTGGGGCTGTCGATCTTCTTCCCATTGATGCAGGTGCCGCGACGAAGCATATCCTCGAGGTTGATCAGGCAGCAATTGAACATCGGCTGGATGATGTAGTCCATGTCGTGGAAGTGGATCGCACCGCTGTCGTGCGCCATCACGATGTCCGCCGGCATGAGGAGGCGGCGGGCGATATCCTTGGAGACCTCGCCGGCGATCAAGTCGCGCTGCGTGGAGACGATCTTGGCGTCCTTATTCGAGTTCTCGTCCATCACGCCACGGTTGGTCTTATTGAGGATGCCGAGGATGCTGGAGTCGTTGGTATTGCTCTGGCGCTTAAATTCCTGCACCGACCGGTAGCTCTCGTACGCCTTGGCGGTGGCGATGTTGCCGTACATGGTCAGCTTGTAGTAGACCATCTCCTCGATGGAGTGGATTGTCATCGGTGTGCGGACGACGGCGGCATAGCTCTCTATCTCGTCGGCGATCTGTGCCGCCTGACCCGCCTCGTAGATCCCCGAGGAGGAGTTCATCGCCTTCTCGATGGCGATGGTGATCTTGCTCTTGTCGAAAGGCACGCGCCGTCCGTCCCGCTTGATCACCTCGAGTAAGGCGGTTACTGAGTCGTGACCTGAAGGTGTCGAGGGCCTGACATCTTGGGAAACTTTTTCCTTCTGAAGCATGGTGGTCTCCATATGTAAAACGCTGATATGAAGTGTAGTAATAATTTTATCGTAGCGAAAAGTGGGAAACTCTCTCTTCCTATTCGCCGACTAAGTTAGCCAAAGTTGTCCACTAAAACTATGACAAAAGTCCCAAGAATGTCTGACTTTTTGTCCCTTCTCGCTCCACATCAGCACTTGTCGCAACCACTTCGGAGGATCGGAAAAGTGTTAAAGTCCACGGATCTCTCCATAGTGTCATCTCCGGATGACAACCAATAAAAAATGCCACACCGGTAAGGTGCGGCATTTTTTCACAGAAGGGTTGGTGAGTAATGTATGAGTTATTTCTTGGTTTCCTTGACGGTGATGGCGCAGGAGGCGGAGGCCTTGCCGCGCGAGGCAGTAGCGGTTATCTTGGCGGTACCGGGCTTGATGCCCTTGACGGTGCCGCTCTTGTCCACGGTGGCGACCTTCGGGTCGCTGCTCTGCCATAGGATGGTGACGCCCTTGACGTTCTTCCCCTTGACGGTGGCCTTGAGCGTCTCGCTCTTGCCCACCTCGATGGTCTTGGCGGAGGCGTCGAGGGTAACGGTGATCTGGTCCGGATTGACCGGCTTATTCTTATCCTTGCAGCCGGTGGCACCGAAGGCGGTGAGGAGGGTGATGGTGGCGAGTGCGCCGACCTTGAGTAGTGACTTCATGATGTCCTGAAAAATTATTGTGTGAGAAATAAAACTAATCTTCGGGTCAGAGGCGGTGACCTCATCCCCTTACACCTACCTAACAACGCACCTTCCGAAATACTGCACAGAGGAGAGTCCGCGCACAGCGGAATTGATAGAAAGGATCATCGGCGGGTGGCACCCCGATAGGGGTGCTCGTTGTTTCGCCCGGGTGTCGAGGGGCTTAGCCCCGAAGACCCCGGGAAATGGATGCGTTGGAGAAGTGTCGCGACCCCGATAGGGTGTCGCGCTTTCGATCTGACTCAGGGAGTGCGACCCCTGGCGGGGTCGGATACCTTGAATGCGTCGTCGTTTCCCGGGGTCTTCGGCACTTCGTGTCTCGACACCCGGTCTAAAAAGCGATGATCCCTCCGGGGCTTCACCCCTGCGGGACAGGGGTGACGCATTTGAGAGACACCGTAGCCATTCATCTAATAGTGAAGAGTGGGGAGCGGGCAATGCAAGCAATCCCGCGACACCCTGGCGGGGTCGCTGAAGGCTCTGCTCGGCGACCCACAAGGGGTCGAGGGGGTAGGGAAGGGTCTTTGTACATCGGTCACCGCTTCGCGGATGACCGATGCCTATGGAGCGAGCACCCTTCGGGTGCCTCACGGATAAGCCCTCTAGGTTTATGATTACCCCAATGCTCAAATGCGTCACCCCTGCTCCTATGCGGGAGCCCTGCCTGCGGGATCGGTTATTTTTGGTACCTTTTCCTATCCAAATCAACCAGGCGCTATTTTATATGACTCAGCAGACTCCCACACGACTCTACCTTATCGATGCCTTCGCGATGATCTATCGGGGCTACTTCCCCTTTGCCAATCGTCCGATGCTCAATCGGCGAGGCGAGGACACCTCCGCCGTACTCGGATTTATCAACACCTTCGACAAGATCCTGGAGGCGGCAGAGGGGCAGTACCTGGCGGTGGTCTTCGATCCGTCGGGAGGAACCTTCCGCAGCGAGGAGTACGAGGAGTACAAGGCGCAGCGGGCGAAGCAGCCGGAGGCGATCACCTTTGCCCTCCCCTACATCCGGGAGATCATCCGGGCGCGTGGCGTGCGGAGCTACGAGGTGGAGGGCTACGAGGCAGACGACGTGATCGGGACGCTGGCGATGCGATTCTCGGCGGCGCACCCGGATCTGGAGGTGCTGATGGTGACGCCGGACAAGGACTACGGTCAACTGGTGTCGGAGCGGGTGCATATGCTGTCGCCGGGGAGCTCGGGGAGCTTCGATCGCCTGGGTCCCGGCGAGGTGGCGGCGAAGCACGATCTCACGGACGCATCGCAGGTGCGCGACTATCTGGCACTGATGGGCGATGCGTCGGACAACGTCCCCGGGGTGCCGGGGGTGGGGAAGAAGCGTGCGGCTGATCTCCTGAGGACGTACGGCACCATCGAGGGGATCTACGACCATATCGGGGAGCTGAAGGGGAAGATGAAGCAAAACCTGATCGACTATCGGGAGCAGCTCGACACCTCACGCCGTCTCGTCACCATCGTCACCGATGTGCCGATAGAGGTCTCTCTGGAGGAGATGACCCGCACGACCGAGGACAGGCAGCGACTGGTGGAGATCTACGATGAGCTGGACTTCCGGTCCAAGAAGAAGGCGCTCCTCGAGGAGTCCCCGGCACCCGCGCCGCAGAGGTCCCTCTTTGACCTCGCTCCGGAGGAGCTGGCGGAGCCGCTTGAGGACAAGTCGGTCGGGGACATCACGACGGTGGAGCACAGCTACACCCTGATCACGGGGGAGGAGGAGATGAAGGGACTCCTCGAGGCACTCTCCGGCGCGGAAGTCTTTGCCTTCGACACCGAGACGGACGGTCTGGACGGCATGCAGGATCACCTCGTCGGGATCTCCTTCGCCGTCCGACCCCACGAGGCGTGGTACATTCCCCTGCCGGAGGAGATGGAGGAGGCGAAGGAGCTGCTGAGCCCCCTTGCGCCCTTTTTCCTCGATCCCAAGGTGGTGAAGGTGGCACAGAATGGGAAGTTTGACCTCAAGTTCCTCGCCCGATACGACATCCACGCCGTCCCTCCGCTCTGGGATACAATGCTGGCGCACTACCTGCTGGATCCGGAGTCGCGTCACGGGATGGACTATCTCTCCGAGACGCTGCTGCGGTACCGCCCGATCCCGATCGAGCAGCTGATCGGGAAGGGACGGAAGCAGCGGACGATGCGTGAGGTGGATCCGAAGGAAGTGCTGCCCTACGCTGCGGAGGACGCCGACGTGACGCTCCAGCTCTATCACCACCTCTCGCCACAGATGGAGGAGGAGCACCTGAGGTCGCTCTTCTACGACATCGAGATGCCTCTGATGGGCGTGCTGCTGGAGATGGAGCAGGCGGGGGTGCGCGTTGATGAGGCCCTCCTCAGCGAGGCGATCGGCGAGATGGAGCTGGCGCTGAAGCGACTGGAGCAGCAGATCTACGACTCTGTGGACGGGCATCCGGTCAATATCAACTCCCCCAAGGAGGTGGGTGAGCTCCTCTTCGATCACCTGCAGCTGCTGTCGAAGCCCAAGAAGACCCGAACCGGTCAGTACTCCACCCGAGAGGAGGAGCTGGAGAAGATCCGCCACCTGCATCCCGTCGTCGGGCTGATCCTCGACTACCGCGGTCTCTCCAAGCTGCTCAGCACCTACCTGATCCCCCTTCCCTCGATGATCCACCCCGAGACCGGACGGATCCACACCACCTACCACCAGGCGAAGACAGCGACCGGTCGGCTCTCCTCGAGCGACCCCAATCTGCAGAATATCCCGGTGCGGGATGAGCAGGGGCGGGAGATCCGCAAGGCCTTTACCGCCAACGATCCCGAGGCCGGCGATCTCTTCGTCAGTGCCGACTACTCTCAGGTGGAGCTGCGGCTGATGGCGCACCTGAGCGGCGATCCCTCCCTGATCGACGCCTTCCGCCACGGGGCGGACATCCATGCCGCCACGGCAGCGAGGATCTTCGGTGTCCCTCACGAGGAGGTGACCGGAGAGATGCGGCGTCGGGCAAAGACGGCCAACTTTGGGATCATCTACGGTATCTCCGCCTTCGGTCTCTCCTCCCGGCTCGACATACCGCGCAGCGAGGCGGCCGCCCTGATCGAGGGCTACTTCGACTCCTTCCCCGGCGTGAAGCGCTACATGGATGAGACGATCGAGCGGGCGCACCGCGACGGCTACGTGGACACCCTCTTCGGTCGCCGTCGCTACATACAGAACATCAACTCCCGCAACCGAAACCTCGTCGCCAATGCGGAGCGCATGGCGATCAATGCCCCGATACAGGGAACCGCCGCCGATATCATCAAGGTGGCGATGGTCCGGGTGGCGCGCCGCCTGCGGGAGGAGGGCTTCCGCTCGCAGATGATCCTGCAGGTGCACGACGAGCTCTGCTTCACCGTCCCCGCTGAGGAGCAGGAGCAGCTGATGGCTATGGTAAAGGAGGAGATGGAGCAGGTGCTGCCCTCGCTCAGCGTCCCGCTGATCGCTGACGTCGGTGTGGGGAAGAACTGGCTCGAGGCGCACTGACTCCCTTTTATCACACCAGATGAGGCGGTGGGACCGCCTCCGCCGAGACCCTCGCCGACCGGTCAGGATCGTTGAGATGGAGGGCGAGATCTGTACCGCTTTTTTAGTACCTTTGTCCCACGTCGACAGGGTCTGGATCACCCCGGTAGCACTACGACCCTAAGGCGACCGATTAATACTCTAATAGATAGATCTATGCATACCATCGTAAGCGGCATACGTCCTACCGGAAACCTCCATGTGGGGAATTACTTCGGGGCTGTCATCAATTTTCTTAAGCTTCAGAATGAGGAGAAGTGCTACTTCTTCATCGCTGACTGGCACTCCCTCACGACAGCACCCCACCCCAAGGACATCATCGCCAACGACTATACCATCCTGGCGGAGTACCTCGCTTGCGGTCTCGATCCGGAGAAGTGCACCATCTACATGCAGAGCGACGTTCATCAGACGCTGGAGCTCTATCTCTACCTCAATATGCTCGCCTATATGGGTGAGCTGGAGCGGACGACGACCTTTAAGGACAAGGTCCGCCTCCAGCCGGATAATGTCAATGCCGGTCTCCTCACCTACCCGACGCTGATGGCGGCTGACATACTGCAGCACCGCGCCTGGGGCGTCCCGGTCGGCAAGGATCAGGAGCAGAATATGGAGATGGCGAGGATCTATGCCAAGCGCTTCAATAGCACTTACGGGGTAGACTTCTTCCCCCTCCCCAAGTCACTTGCCAGCAATGGAGACAGTGCGGTGAAGATCCCCGGACTCGACGGCTCCGGCAAGATGGGCAAGAGCGAGGGCAATGCACTCTACCTCAGAGACGACGAGAAGACGATCCGTAAGAAGGTGATGAAGGCGGTGACCGATGCCGGTCCTCAGGAGCCTCACAGCGAGATGCCGGAGGTGATCCGGAACCTCTTCACCTTCTTGGAGATCGTTTCCGACAAGGAGACAAATGACTTCTACCGCGCGGCGTGGGACGACTGCTCGATCCGCTATGGGGATCTGAAGAAGCAGATCGCCGAGGATCTCAATGCCTTTATCGCCCCCATACGCGAGCGGATCGAGGAGTACAGCAGCGACCGCGCCTATCTCGAGAGGGTGGCGACCGCCGGTGCCGAGCGAGCTCGCGAGAGCGCCGAGGCGACCCTCAGAGAGATACGCAGTATCGTCGGCTTCCCTCCCTACAGAGGATGAGCCACGACAGTGAGACCATAATTACTACACAACCTTATAACATCAAGAGAAAATGAACGAGGGACAACTGACAGGTACCATCATCAAGATCCTGGAGCCACGTACGGGAACGAGTAAGAACACAGGCAAGGACTTCTTCGTCCAGGAGTATATCGTGGAGACGCAGGAGGAGTACCCGACTAAGGTCCACTTCTCCATCTTCGGAGAGGACAGAGTGAGGGGATACAACCTTCAGCAGGGCGATGCCGTGCAGGTCTTCTTCTACGTCAATAGCCGCGAGTACAACGATCGGTGGTACACCGACATCCGTGTCCGCAATATCGTCAAGATAGACCCGAGCCAGATGGCCGCTCCTCAGATGGGGACACCCTATGGACAGCCTATGGGCAACTATGGTCCTCAGCCACAGGCTCCTCAGGGCATGCCCGGGTACGGTCAGCAGCCGCAGGGTATGCCCGGCTACGGACAGCAGTCGCAGCAGCCCTATGGTCCTCAGCAGGGTGACGGCGGCAACGGCGGTGGCGTAGACGACCTGCCCTTCTGACACATCGGACCTGACCGACCGCCGATGAGTGGTCGGCAGCTTACTCAGGAGATCGGATGAGTAGCGGCGGGAGCTCCTTTGGGAAAAGTGGCTCTCCACCGCTTCGATTATACTCTGAGTCGTGCAAGGCGTAGCACCGCAGCTGAGCCGATGGAGTGAGGGGATGAGTCCCCCTCTCCGATCGGTCTCACGACAGGATAGATGATAAGACAAAGAGGATGACCACACACAGACTCCCCGATGGAGGGGAGATGAGCAAGTGAGATGTAATAAAACTTAGTATGGGATACAAAGAGGTAATGGCTCTCCGACAGGAAGGTGATCTGGAGAGTGCCGTAGAGGTGGCTCGGGAAGACTACAAAGCATCACCCAATCAGTGGTCCTCATCGGCACTCTTCTGGGTGCTGAAGGACGTCGCCACGGGTGCGATAGAGCAGAGGGATATCAGCACCGCTGCTGACGCGGTGGCTGAGATGGAGACGCTAGTCGATGGGATGGGCGCCACCGCACCGATGGCGGAGGAGTCTCTCATCTCTCTTCGTCAGAGTGTCGTGCCGCACTTCGGCGAGCTGAGCGAGCTGCTGACCGGATACCAGAAGGAGAAGAACCCCTACCACAGGAGGGATCAGGTCCGTCAGACCTTCGACAAAGTACTCAGCTGGCACAATACTCCAGAGGGACTCCACAAGGCTCTCCACCCGAGGGTGGCTCAGGTGGTGAGTGACTTCTTCGACTTCCGCAATAAGTACATCACACTCGACGAGGTGCGTCAGGCACTGGGTATCTATCTGAGCCTCGACATAGAGAAGCCCTCGGCTCTTAACTCCAAGATCCTCGACCAGGTGCTCCGGGTGAAGGGACTCTTCCGGGAGCACTTCGACTTCACCACCTTCCTCACCAAGTGGGATCCCGCCAAGTCACTCCGGTCGGAGGACTGGCAGCGGGGCGGAGGTAAGGGACGCAAGGAGCGGAGCCAGGAGAGCTCCTCGCTCGTGGACCGCGCCCTCACCACCTCCATAGAGGAGCTGATCGACCGGCGGGAGAGTCCCGTGCCGGAGATGATCTACGAGCTCTTCACCGGACTGCAGAGTCTCTATCCCGATGACCGCCTCGTTAAACTTACCCAGGCGAGACTGCATCTACTGGAAGGGGAGCGAGAGACCGCACTCGAGGAGTACCTCCGGGTACTGCTGATATACACCCAGCCGAGGATCTGGGGCGAGCTGGCCTCCCTCCTCGGCGATGATCCGGAGCTGGAGGCTGCCGCTCTCGCCAAGACACTGAAGGAGGAGACGGACGACTACGCGCCCTACCTCCTCACGATCCGATTACACTACGCTAAGCTACTGATCGACCAGGGTCAGTACGACAAGGCTCTCCGCGAGCTGCGCATCATCGCACAGATCGCTGGAGAGCGGGGAAGGAAGTTGCCCCAGAGCTTCGACAAGATGATGGAGCTGATCCCCGAGGGGACTGTGGAGGATAAGGAGAATAAGGCACACTACATCCTCGATGCCAAGCCGGCAGAGGCCTATGTCTACCGATCCCTGGCCGCCACTCCTATGATCGTCATGGACGTGATCGCTCTGAGACTCAAGCAGCCGATGCGACAGGTGGTGCCCATGCTGAAGCTGAGCAGCCCGGAGGGGCGGGTCCTGCTGACTAATCCCACAGAGATGGGTCTGCCGGAGGGGGATCTGAGGGGGAAGCTCTTCGACGTCAAGTTTATCGAGCCGGAGGACAGCCACGCAGTAGTGGTTCATATGGAGCCGTCAGAGGCAGATCCTCGGGAGCTATTCCCGCTCCGAGTCGCCTACATCACCGGCTACAGCCAGGGGATGCACTCCTTCCACCTCGTAGACACAGAGAGCAAGCACCACTACCTACCGGGAGACGAGGAGGACTTTATGATCGGAGACTTCGTCAGCTTCATCCTCCTCTACGACACGGTTCGCAAGCCCTCCCCCAAGCGTCCGGCACAGCAGCGGGCACTTCTGATCAATCCCTCCCGGATTGACCCGATGGAGGCTCTCGCCTCCTTCCCTCTCGTCCCTGCCACAGTGATCGCCACAGAGGACGGTCGCGTGACGATAGAGACGGACGATGGAGTCACCGGAACCTTCTCTCAGAGTCTCTCTCCGATCGAGCTGACGGAGGAAGAGAGGTGCACGCTCCGAGGATTCGTCTTCCGCAAGAAGGACCGCTTCACCGGCGAGCAACGCTCCTACTTCGTCACACTGTCGGTAGAGCCACTGCCGGCGGACCAGCTCTGATCGCCGTATGGAGAGCATTCCCTTCATCGCCTGGTGCCTGGAGCATCTCAATTACCTCACCATCACATTGCTGATGGCGATAGAGAGCTCGTTCATCCCCTTCCCGAGCGAGATCGTGATACCGCCGGCGGCCTATCTCGCTGCCAGCACGGGGGAGATGAGTGTGGTGGGGATACTCTTCTTCGGTACGCTCGGAGCGCTGATCGGTGCGACGGTGAATTACTTCCTTGCCCGCTGGCTCGGTCGACCTGTGGTCTACGCCTTTGCCGGGAGTCGCGTCGGAGCCTTCTTCCTCCTGAGCGAGGAGGGGGTGCGCCATGCGGAGGAATACTTTGTCCGGCATGGTAAGGTGGCGACCTTTACCGGGCGGCTGATCCCGGGTATCCGCCAGCTGATATCCCTCCCGGCGGGTCTGGCAAAGATGCCGCTGGCTCCCTTTTACCTCTACACCGCTCTCGCCGCAGGGCTGTGGAATGCAATACTGATCGCCATCGGGTGGTACCTGGAGAGCGTGGTGCCTATGGATCAGCTCAGCCCCATGGTCTCACGATACAGTACGGAGATCGGGCGAGTCATCATCGCCATAGTGGTGATCGTCATCGGCGTGATGATGTATCGTGCACACCGGCGCAAGCCGCTTGAGGAGAGTCTCGAGGATAAGGATAAGAAGCAGTGACCGAGGATGACGGACGAGAGACTAAACACTGTGCCTGAGGGCGAGGAGCAGGGGACTGCCGCTGGGATCCACTGGGCGCGGTGGGATCGGCTGTCCAATCTCTTTGTAGGAGACAAGGGGATCTGGATCGTGACGATAGCACTGATGCTGATCAGTATCATCGTCGTCTTCTCTGCCGTGAGCCAGGAGGCATTCCGTGCAGAGAATAGCGGGCAAAACTTCTTCGGTCAGATACTCAAGCACCTGATCCTGGTGATCTGCGCCTTTGGGATCATCGTCCTCGGGTCGCACGTACCGAGCCGATACTACCTTCGGTCATCTACAATAGCCTTTGTCTTCTCCCTCTTACTGCTGATGCTGGTGCCCTTCATCGGCATTGAGATCAATGGCGGTAAGCGGTGGCTCAAAATCTTCTTCCTCACCTTCCAGCCGTCGGAGCTGACGCGCCTGACGCTGATCAACTTCACCGCCAGCCTGCTCCGCGGGAGTGATGAGCAGCACTCCTCACTGCGGGTCTTCTGGACCATCATCATCGCCACCGGCATCACCTGCCTGCTGATATTTATGGAGAATATCTCGACCGCCGTCTTCCTCGCCCTGATCGTCTACCTGATGATGTGGGTCGGGGGAGCGCACCGGAAGAGCATGCGGTGGCTCACGCTGGGAGGACTGGGAGCTGTCACTCTTGTGGTCCTCATGGTGCTGCTGGCTCCGAAGGGATCGGTGATCGATATCGGGCGAACCTCCACCGGATACAGTCGTCTGACGGGATTCTTCGAGAAGATCGGCAAACCGATCAACGAGGAGACCTACGACGATATCATGGGCAACGACTACCAGGTGGTGGCAGCTCAGAAAGCGATTGCCAACAGCAATGTGATCGGCAAGGGACCGGGGCAGAGCGAGCTGCGGCAGTTCCTCCCCCAGGCCTTCTCCGACTATGTCTACAACGTTGTGGTGGAGGAGTACGGCATCATCGGTTCGGCCGGGCTGCTGATCCTTTACCTCGTTTTCTTCTTCCGCTGCGGTATGCTGGCCAAGCACTCCCGCAGTATGTACCGTACGCTCGTGCTGATGGGCGTGGGGATCCTCGTGACGACACAGGCGATGATGAATATGGCGGTGGCGGCAAACCTACTGCCGGTCACCGGACAGACACTCCCATTCATCTCTAAGGGAGGCTCCTCCTACATCATCACGGCGATCTACTTCGCCATCGTGCAGAGTATCGCTCACGATATCAATAAGAACCGTCTCTATCAAGATGCCGTAGTCTCGGGCAACGCCGCCCGCGTCATCGACCTGGAGGAGGTCCCGGAGATGGAGGAGGAGATACAGCTCACAGATCAACTCACCAAGCTACAGAAGGAAACACTCCACCGGGAGGCTTCCGGCGGAACAGCTCATCTATAGACTAACTCCTCATGGATAACGAAAAAGCAACTACAGAATTGTACCGGGTCATCATCAGCGGGGGTGGCACCGGCGGACATATCTTCCCGGCGCTCTCCATCGCAGATGAGATCCGGAGGCGCTTCCCCAAGTGCGACATCCAGTTTGTCGGCGCTGAGGGTCGTGCAGAGGCGAAGCGGATCCCGGCAGCGGGCTATCGGATCCACCTCCTGCCGGTACGGGGACTCTCCAGCGGCGGTGGTCTCAAGCGCCTATTCTCGATCATCCCCTTCACCACCCAACTCTACAAGAGCACGAAGCAGGCTCAGGACTTCGTCCATCACTTCGATCCTCAGGTCGTCGTCGGTGTGGGCGGATATGCCAGTGCGCCGACGCTGATCGCCGCTAACCACTTCGGTATCCCGGTGGTGGTGCAGGAGCAAAACTCCTACGCCGGCAAGGCCAATAAGCTGGTGGCAAAGAAGGCGAAGTGTGTCTGTACCGCTTATCCTCACATGCGGCGCTTCTTCCCCGACACTCCGGAGATCGTCCTCACGGGCAATCCGATACGCCACAGCCTGATGGAGATCGAGCGGAAGAGTCGGGCGGCGTATGCCACCTTTGACCTCGTCCCGGACAAGAAGACATTGCTGATCCTCGGGGGCAGCCTCGGAGCAGGATCCATCAATAAGAGTATCCTGGAGTCGCTCTCTCAGCTCGCCTATAGGGAGGATCTGCAGGTGATCTGGCAGTGCGGGCAGAGCCACTATGCCGCACTGGAGAGTCAGGTGCGGGACTTCGACTCAGTCCATCTGATGCCCTTCATCAGCGAGATGGACCACGCCTACTCTATCGCCGACCTGGTGATCTCGCGTGCAGGAGCCGGCACGATCTCCGAGCTGACCGCTCTCGGTCTCCCGATGATCCTCGTTCCCTCCCCCAACGTTGCCGAGGATCACCAGACACACAATGCTCAGTCGCTCGTCGATCGGGGAGCGGCACTCCTCGTACCGGATGCCAAGGCTCTAACCGACCTCGTGCCGACGGCACTCGATCTGCTGAGCCATCCGGAGCAGTGCGAGCGGATGGCTGCAGCGGCCAAGGAGCTGGGACTGCCCGATGCCACACAACGTATTGTCGATGAGATCCAGCGCTATGCCAGACCGTAACCCCACAGAGAGGAGAGCGATCTTCTTCATCGGCATCGGCGGGATCGGCATGAGCGCCCTCGCCGAGTATTTCCTCTACTACGGCTACACCGTCGGAGGCTATGATCATGTGCGGAAGCCCGTCTCGGATCGGCTGGAGGAGCTGGGGGCTCAGATCCTCTACGACGACGACCCCGCACTTCTGCCTGAGCCCTTCCACGCCGATGCGAAGGAGCTGACCGTGGTCTACACCCCGGCGATCCATGAGGACAATAGGCTGAGAGCCTACTACGGGGAGCACGGCGTGCCGCAGATCAAGCGGGCGGAGCTGCTGGGGCAGGTGACCCGGAGACACAAGGCACTCTGCGTCGCCGGGTCGCACGGCAAGACAACCACCTCTTCGCTGCTGGCACACCTGATGAGACAGTCCCACCTGGGGGTCAATGCCTTCGTCGGAGGACTGATGCTCAATTACGACTCCAATAACCTCCTTCTGGACGAGAGCAGTGACTATGTGGTAGTAGAGGCGGACGAGTTTGACCGTTCCTTCCACCGTCTCACGCCCTACGCTGAGATCATCACAGCGACAGAAGCAGATCACCTCGATATCTACGGTACAGCGGCCGAGTATGTCGCTGCATTTGGCACCTTCGTAGGGCTACTCCGCCTGGGAGGGTTCGTGATCGCTGAGGAGTCGGCGCAGGTATCCCGGGACGATCTCCCCGAGGGCTGCCGACTCTACCGCTATGGCGCATCGGAGCAGTGCGACTACCGATACGATCGAGTCACCTACGAGGGGGATCGGCTGTTCTTTGACCTCCATACGCCCGACGGCGTGCTGCGCCACCTGGAGCTTGGCACGCCGATACGGATCAATGTCCTCAATGCCACTGCAGCTATTGCCATGGCACTCCTCGTGGGACTGACCGAAGAGGAGATCCGCCCCGCACTGGCAGACTACCGAGGGACTCACAGACGATTTGAGCGAACGCGCATAGGCATCGACGGACCGGTAGTGATCGATGAGTACGCCCATCACCCGGGAGAGGTGCGTCGCTCACTCCTGTCGATCCGAGAGCTCTACCCGGAGAAGCGGATCACACTCGTCTTCCAGCCCCACCTCTACAGCAGGACGAGGGACTTCATGGAGGACTTTGGCAAAGCGCTCTCCACGGTGGATGATGTGATTCTGGCACCGATCTACCCGGCACGCGAGGAGCCCATCCCCGGCATCACCTCAGAGGCGCTCCTGGAGCGTGTCACCTCGCCTCATAAGTGCGTCGTTCCGCTGGAGTCACTGCCATCGGAGCTGGAGAAGCACTCATTCGACGTACTGGTGATGATGGGGGCAGGGGATATCGAGTTTGAGATCCCCAAGGTGATCGCCCATCTGAGAGACAAAGGGTAAGAAAAGGAGTCCGCTATGGTACGTCGCAAGGAGAGAAAGAGACTACACCGGATCCTCGGCTGGACGGTGATGGGGCTGCTGGTGATATTGCTCGGCTGCTCCTTTGTCCTCGCTCGCCGGCACGTCTCGTACGCCATCTACCCCTCACGTACGGCGATCCGCATCCAGGACACCGGCAAGGGACGCTTCCTCCAGGAGCGAGAGGTGGCGGCGGCACTCCCGATCGACCTCAAGGACAGCATCTCCCGCGGCGTAGACCCGGAGAAGATTGAGAGAGATCTCGTCGATGCCTCCACCTACATCCGTAGCGCCACCGCCTACATATCTCCCTCCACCATGCGTCTCCATGTGATCGTCCACGAGAGGACGCCCATCATCCGATACAGCCGAAACGGTGCCACTTGGTACCTCGACGATGAGGGCATATCCGTCCCTCAGAGACGGGGCTCGACTGCCTACGTCCCGCTCGCCGAGGGAGCGATGACCGACGGGACGATCCACTACGTGCTCTACCCGCTCGCTCAGTACCTCTATGAGCACAGCGAGTGGAGCCACTTCTTCGGATACATAGAGATCCTCTCGGAGAGCAAGATACACCTCTACCCGAGGGTGGGGACGGTCGTCTTTGAGCTCCACGGACTCGAGACGCTGGAGCAAGACCTCGCCAAGATCCCCGTCTACTACAAGGAAATCGAACCGCAGGTGGGTACCAATAAGTACTCCCTCGTGAAGCTCTCCTATGAAAACCAGATCGTATGCGTAAAGAGAGAGAAGTAACCGCCCCACCTGCACACGAACGAGCACTGACAGAACAGGAGATCAAGGCGAACGATCGAGCGAAGAAGCGCGCCTATGCCTTCTCCTCCATGGTCAATTTTCTCCTTCCGCCGATCAAGCTCTTCGCCGGTATCACCGGTCACTCCGCCGCCCTGATCGCCGATGCGATCAATTCGCTCCTCGACATCTGCGCCAATATCATCACCTACATCTTCCTCCACATCTCCGCTAAGCCCAAGGAGGACGACGAGCACATCTACGGCCATGGGAAGTACGAGATCGTCGGCTCGCTCCTGATCGCCCTGTCGATGCTGGTGACCGGCGTGCTGATCGTCTTTGGCTCCTGCAGGACCTTCTACGACTACTTCAGAGAGGGCGTACTGCCCAAGTCCCCGGAGATTATCGCACTCTGGGTCGCCATCACGACGGTGGTGCTGAAGCTCCTCACCTACTTCTATACAGAGCAGAAGGCGAGAGAGACCCGCTCTGACGCCCTCCACGCACAGGCGATGGACCACATCTCCGACGTCTTCTCCGCCTCTGCCGTCGTCATAGGCGTGCTCGGGGCACGACTGATCCCGGGCGAGGGGACACTCTTCGAGCCACTGGCGGCGATCATCGTCGGAGGTCTGATCATCCGATCCGGCTTAGGGGTCTACCGTCCCGCCATCCTCAAGCTGACCGATAGCACGGTCGACCCCGAGACAGTCGAGGAGATCCGTAGCGTCGTGGAGACGGTACCCGGAGCCTCCTCCCCTCACCACATCATGGCACGAATGATCGGCTCGGAGACACTCTCGATCGAACTGGATATACGTGCCAATGGACTCCTCACCCTCTACGAGGCGCACGACATAGCGAGCGAGACAGAGCAAGAGCTGCTGGACCACTTCGGCGCCCGGACGCACGTGGTGGTCCACATGGAGCCGTCGCACCCCTATCGCCACACGAGGGACTTCATGCGTCGTCGTCCCGATCTCTGCGATCCTGACTCCGGAGAGCCGCTGCCGGATCGTGAGTAGGGAAGTGATCCATCTACCTGCTCGGCTCCGAGCAGATCGGCTGGAGGCGGGCGTGGATGAGGTAGGCCGCGGCTGTCTCGCCGGCCCTGTGGTCGCTGCTGCAGTGATCCTGCCCCCTACCCTCGACCTGCCGGGGCTGACCGACTCCAAGCAGCTGACACCACACAAGCGTGAGGCCTACGATCTCATGATCCGTGAGCAGGCTATAGCCGTCTCTGTCGGAAGCGCATCGCCCGAGGAGATCGACCAGATGAATATCCTCAGTGCCACCTTCCTCGCCATGCAGCGCGCTATCGAGGGGCTAAAGCCCGCTCCGGAGTACCTCCTCATCGATGGCAATCGATTTCGCACCACTGAGGAGATCCCCTACGAGACCATCGTAGGAGGTGACGGCAGGGTCGCCTCCATCGCCGCCGCCTCCATCGTAGCAAAGGTCTACCGTGACCGGCTGATGGCAAAGCTGGGATCGAGCTATCCCGCCTACCACTGGGAGCGAAATGCGGGCTACGGCACGGCGGCACACCTAGAGGCGATCCGCCTGCACGGCCTCACGCCACACCATCGCCGCTCCTTCGCTCCCTGCCGCCCATCCCTCTTCTCTGACGGCTGAAAAATATATCAAAAGGTCCTACGCCGGATACTCGGTGTAGGACCTTTTTTTTGTCCTAAGGACAGAGGATAGCGCATCAGGATCAGCAGTCCCGACCCCGATCAGTAGAGCAGCCCAAACATCCAGAGCGGGATCCGACTACCGGATCCGATCTCCACATCGTCTACTGCGAGGAAGCTAGCGGGCTCGTCCTTAATCTGGTCAAACGTCTTGCCGGCTCCACCTACCTCAAAGAGATACTTCCCATTGACGAAGAAGTCCCCCTTAGCCGGCATAGTCACATCCCCTATGACCTGGAGTTGGTTATTGAAGAACGTTTCTCGCCTGTTCCCGAGATCCACTTTGTTCCCGAGGGCCGCCATAAGGTTGGTATTTCCGAGGAATACCTTATCCGGAGAGGAGAGACGCTTATAGCTCTTAGGGGTCTTGGTCAGTGTAGAGATGATCTGAGCACGCTCTAGCGCATGGAGCATCCTGAGGCAGCTGTCCCGCGTAGACTCTAGGGCGGAGGCGAGCCTACTGACATTCGGAACCATAGGGACGCTCTGAGAGATGATGGCCAGCAGCTTTTTAGTCTTCTCGATCGTTGAGTAAGAGACGCTCTCCACAGCCGGCATATCACTCTCGATAACCAGTGTCGCTATAGCAGCAAGTCTCAGGAGGTACTCCTCACCTGCCTCTATATAGAATGGGTAACATCCCTGCCTCAGGTACTCATCGAAGAGCTGTAGTATCGTCACCTGAGGAGTTAGCTCCATCGCCAGAGAGACATGGTCGCTAAGCAAGTCCTCGAGCGATACCGGCGACACCTCAAGTGCACTGCTGATGGAGAGGAACTCCCTAAAGGACATCACCGGCAGAGTGTAGAGCGACTGACGCCGCGACAGGTCCGACTTAGAGTGGTCTATCTCCAGCATGGAGGAGCCGGTATAGACGATGTTAAGATCGGGATAGCTGTCGTAGAGATTCTTCAGGACGATCGTCCAGTCAGGATACTTATGCACCTCATCCACAAAGAGGTATCTGAGACCACGACTATATAGAAACTCCACTAAGTCAGGGAGCGAATGGGTCTTAAACCACAGGTTGTCCAGTGAGACCCACAGTGCATCATCTACTCTCTCAAAGGTCCGCTTAATATGCTGGAGCAGAAGCGTAGTCTTACCCGTACCACGCGAACCTCTGATACCAATAAGACGGGACAACCAATTGACTTTGTCGTGCAAGAAGCGGACAAATCTCGTGTCCACGACGGCAAGTCTTCGGTGATAGGCGTCCACTAAGGGTATGATTGTCTGCTGATCCATAGGTAAAAGGCTGATTAGTGATACGACAAAGATACGAAATAGCTTTTCCAAAAGTGGTTTTTGGGACAAAAATAGCTTTTCCAAAAGTGGTTTTGGAGAAGTGTCGTGCTGAAATGCGGTTTCTGGACAGCACTGATTGCCGGACCGGTGAGCAGGGGTGACGCATTTGAGCCTTAAAGTAAAGAAGTGATAATCCCTGTCGCTGTGCAATCCTGTCGGCTGATCCCAAGCCCTGCTGCACCCGCCGGACCGATCCCGCAGGGGCGAAGCCCCGGAGGGATCATCGCTTTTTAGACCGGGTGTCGAGGCACAAAGTGCCGAAGACCCCGGGAAAGAGGATCCCGAGAAATATATACGACCCCGCCAGGGTGTCGCACTTGTCAGAGAGTCAAGCAATCAGTGCGACGCCCTGGCGGGGTCGCGATCGCCTGCGATGCCTGATCCACGGGTCGTCGGGGCTGCGCCCCTCGACCCGTGGCTAAACGACGAGCACCCCTATCGGGGTGCATTCTTTACCACTCTTCACAGTAAGTGGAGTGGCTTCTGTAACGCTCAGATGCGTCACCCCTGGAGTCCCACCCCACCGGGCCTGGAGTCGCTCCCACAAGAGACTGTGCCGCATGCCCGGGGCTGAGTATTTGATCTATACAGTGACGGCGACCCGCAAGGGCTCGGAGTGAAATCTATAGTCGGTAATAGGGAAAACTAATACCGGTAATAGTCGGGACTATTACCGGTATTAGAAACAACGGATCTCCTACCACTGACTATCAGGACTCTGGGAGCCTCCCGGGTGTAGGTCGCCCGATGGAGCCCCCGCCGGGGATCAGTAGGGGGTGCGACGCGCCCGATCCAGCTCCCGCTTCATCTCGCGGTCGCGGATCGCATTTCGCTTATCGTACTCCTTCTTACCCTTAGCGATGGCGATCTCCAGCTTCGCTAGTCCCTTGCCGTTGATGAAGAGCCGGAGCGGCACGATCGTAAAGCCCGGGTCGTGCTGCGCCTCGGTGAGGTGGCGGATCTCCCGCTTATTGAGCAGCAGCTTCCGGTCTCGTCGTGAGCCCTCCTGGGTCCAGGAGCCAAAGGCATAGGTGCCGATGTACATATTCTTGACCCACACCTCTCCGCGATCGACATAGCAGAAGCTCTGACCGAGAGAGGCGCGACCCATGCGGATCGACTTGATCTCATTACCGGTGAGGACGATGCCCGCGGTAAGTCTCTCCAGCACTTCGTAGTCGTACGTCGCCCGCTTGTTGCGGATATTGACGCTCTTGCGGAAGGGGGTCTTTCCCTGCCCCTTCTTGGATGTGGATGTCTTAGCCATAGGTAGGGATCAGATCACCTTCGTATTAGACTCGTCCGGCTCGGAGTTGGCCCCCGGGGTGATGAGTCGGTGTCCCTTGCCGTGCTTATTCTGGATCTCGATGCCGGGATCCTGGGCGAGGTGCTTGCGCAGCTTAGTGATGTAGACGTCCATGGAGCGGGCATTGAAGTAGGTGTCCTCGCCCCAGATCGTCTTGAGGGCAAAGGAGCGGTCCACGGTGGTATTGGCGTTGGCGCAGAAGAGTGCCAGCAGCTCCGTCTCCTTGGTGGTCAGGCTTACCGGCTCCTCATCCTTGTACTGGAGGGACTGGTGCTGGGTGTCGAAGACATAGTCTCCGATGCGGTAGAAGGCGACGTCATCCGGCTTCTTTCCCTGCACGCGACGGAGCACCGCATCGATGCGCATCGTCAGCTCGGAGGTATTGAATGGCTTCTTCAGATAGTCATCTGCGCCGAGGCTAAAGCCCTCCTGCACATCCTCACTCAGCGTCTTGGCGGTGAGGAAGATGATCGGGGTCTCTGGATTGAGCGAGCGAATGTCCTTCGCCAGCTCGAAGCCGTCCTTCTTGGGCATCATCACGTCGAGGACACAGATGTCCCAGAAGCGAGGATGCTCCTCGAAGCCCTTCAGGCCCGCCTCTCCGTCCTTGAATAGGTCGGTCTCGTAGCCCTTCTCTGTCAGGTAGTCTGCCAGCAGTGGGCCTAAGCTCTCGTCGTCCTCACAGAGGAATACTTTTACTGAGTTTTCCATGATCTTTTCTTACTTATTCGTTCGTGTATTATTACTCTTATTAGTCAGGAGCGGGAGGGAGATGATGAATGTGGTCCCCACTCCCACCTCGCTCTCTGCATGGATGTGTCCGCCGTGCGACTGCACCGTCAGGGCGACGTAGGGAAGGCCGAGACCAAAGCCCTTGACGTCATGTCGGTTGCCGGAGGGGACACGGAAGAATCGGTCGAATATCTTCTTGAGATACTCGCGCTTGATGCCGCAGCCATTGTCCTCCACGCGGATGATCAGGTTGCGGTCATTACTTGATGTGTGGACCGTGATGTGCGGCGGCACATCAGGCTTGCGATACTTCATCGCATTGTCGAGGAGATTGAAGACAATATTCGTCAGCTGAAGCTTGTCTCCCATCACCTCCGTATGGATTGCCTCCAGGTCGAGGTCCAGGCTGCCGCCTGCCTCCTCGACCTTGAGCGAGTAGGTCGATGTGGCGTCGATGATGATCTCCTCCATGTCCAGCTCAGTCATGCGGAGCCTGAGACGGGAGTCGTGGCTGTCGAAGAAGGACATCTGCAGCACCTGCTCGATCAGCAGCGTCAGCCTGTACGCCTCAGCATTGATTGACTCGAGGATACGCGCGCGCCGGTCGGACTGAGACCCGATGTCAGGATCCGAGAGCATCTCCACGCCGAGGCGGATGGTGCTGACGGGGGTCTTCAGCTCGTGGGTCATATTATTGACAAAGTCGATCCGCATCTCATCGATCTTTTTCTGTCGGAAGAGCGTGATGATCGTGTAGATGAATGTGGAGAGCACCAGGAGGGTAAAGATCACTGAGGGGATCAGGAAGCCGATGGTGGAGGAGATAAAGCGTGCCTGTCCGGGGAAGTAGACCCTCAGGTAGTGGAGCCGTGAGGGTGGGTCATTGGTCAGAAGCGCCTGGGTGTATATCTTGTCCGGCTGATCGGCGGGGAGGCGACCATTGGAGAAGGAGATCGTACCGCGGCTGTCTACCACCTCGTAGCGGAAGGGGATCGTGATGCCATACTTGTCGAGCGATGCCAGGAGGTACTCCTCCAGGTGCTGTCCGTCGATACGGTCGTAGATCGGGCGGTACTGTGCTTTACGAAGTCCCTCGAGCGCCACCTGCAGCAGGATCCGCTGTGTCACGCTGTCCGGCTCCGCGAAGTGGCTCCTCAGCATCCGCTCCGCCTCACGGAAGCGATCCCCGGGGGAGACAAAGTCGAACGACTTCTTGGGCGGCTGTGGCAGCTGCTCCAGCTTGTAGTCCGGCAGCCCCTGTCCCGACGTGCCGAGGTCAAATGGGGAGTTGCTCCCCTCCGTAGGGCGGATTAGGAAGTCGCGGACCACATAGCCCGGCAGCCCGAGGTCCACACGGATGATGTCGATCATCTCGTCTCGCTCCAAGTCATGATTGGTCTCGAAGAGTGCCTGCCTGACTGAGTTGTCAAACTGGTACCTCCTTGCCTGATAGGTCGCATCGATGTACTTGACCTGCATAAAGAGCAGACCAACGAAGGCGACAACCATCACCACCACGATGAGCCAGAGTGTAGACTTCTTCATATCGCACCAAAGGTAGCGATTTTCCCCACTCCATTAACATAACAGGGGTTAATATAAAGCCCTTGAAATGTTAAATCTCTCTCTCCTGTGCGTGCTTATGACTCTCTAAGAGCCTGGTGATCGGTCTCTTGGGGCACAAGGAGGCCTTGTTGACCCTAATGTGGATAGTACTCTTGCGTCACACAATAGAGGGATCAGTAGCGGCGGTCGTCCTGCCTCATGCCACCGAGGGCGCCACCTGGCATCTGACCACCGAAGGGGTTGCCGCCGGGCTGGTCTCCGCCTCCCTCACGACGGCGCCGGAGCTCCTCCTCGCGCTCCTTGTTGCGGTCCTTGCGTTTCTCCTCATTGAACTTTGTCCGGATCATTGTCCGGGGCTTCTGCGACAGGAGGGGCGTGAGGAGGGGGTAGAAGTTCTCCTTCACCTCCCAGTTCTTCATCAGCTCAAAGACCTTGGGGGCGTAGTAGACCGCCTCCGGCTGTATGGCAGCATCGTAGTCGCCCGGATCCCAGCGGTGGTTGCCATTCCGGTCGTAGATGATCCGGAGGCCGTACTTGCCCGGGTCGAGGTCGGGGAAGAAGAGTTCGCCTGCCTTGCTGTAGGAGGTCCAGACGAGTTTGTCGTCGGGGGTGAGGAGTTCGCCAATGATAGAGTCGGGCAGGTCGTGGATGGTGACGCGGAGGGAGGAGAATTCGCTTTTCTCCTTGATCTTAAACGCATCGACGACGGTCTTGTCGAGCCGGTGACCATAGATATCCACTATCTCGGCGCTGTCGACATGGAGCTCGTACTGACCGCCGTAGCTGAGGCGGGCACGGACAAGTCCGGAGGTGACGCTCCCATCAAAGAAAGTGATGGTGTCGATACGCATCGGCTGGAGGATCGAGTCATTGGCGTCGTAGAGGGCAAAAGCGCGGAGCATCGAGGTGTCGATCGGGAGGGTCGAGGTGAAGAGGATCGAGTCGGAGATGCCGCCCTTGCCCTTATGCTCGATCTTGATGGAGAGGGGACTCTCGACTGCCGGTGCGGTCGTGGTGGAGTCACTCTCTGCTCTCTTCTCCTTCTTCTTATCCAGCTTGGGGGCCTTGTAGGGAATGCGGAGGGTGTCGCTCTTGTAGGCGGGGAGACCGAGGCTGTCTACGGAGAGGTAGGTGAGCGCAAAAGTGCTGTGGGCGCTCCAGGTGGTGTCGGTGAAGAAGAAGTCTACGATGCCCTCCTTACTCTTATCCATGACGTAAGGGAGCTTCATCGTGTCGGTCGGTAGCGCGAGGGAGTCAACCCGGGCGAGCTTGATGGCACTGTCGGGGAGCGCGTTGAAGGTGAGACGTAGCTGATAGGGGGCAGGGCGCTCACGCTTCTTGATGAACCGCTTGGGATCCCTCGGCTCGTAGTAGAGCAGTACGAGGTCGTCGGGGTAGTAGTGGGTGAAGGGGACCTGCTTGATGGTGTCGATGGTGAGCGAGTCGACCCAGAGGGTGTCGGGGCGGATGTCGGGCTTGCAGGTGGTGAGGACGGCACTGTCGAGCCAGGCGACGCCCTCCGTACCTACCATATCGTTGCGGTAGTTGCCGTCGCTCTCCTTGAGTGCGTAGACGTGGTAGCGTCCTTCGCGGACGTTACGGATCACAAACTTCGCCTTATCTGACGTACGACTGGTGCGGAGGAACGTGGTGTCGTGGAAGGCACTCCGCGCAGCGGTGTCCGGGTGAAGTCCGACGAGGAGTCCCTGCATTGGCTCGTGGGTCCGAGCATTAATCACTGTCCCGGCGATCTCCATGGTGTCGATGCGCTCTCCGGTGCTGAAGGCAAAGGAGAAGTTCTCCATCGGGTTGCCCTCATTGTTATCTACAATCGCATCTGTGAAGTCGATCGTGTAGGTGGTATTGGGGATCAGTGTGTCCTTTAGACTAACCACTACCCGCTTGCCGTAGGAGATGATCTCCGGCTGCTGGAGCTGGGGCGGGGAGACGATGATCTTCTTGAGCGGATCCTTGACGGTGACAAACTCGTCAAACCACAGCGTCACCTTACGTGACGAGACATTGAGCTCCTTCTCCGCCGGATGACTGCGGACAAGCTTGGGCGGCTGGTCGTCATAAGGGCCTCCGTCGGGCGCGACCCTATTGGCACACCCGTATATCATGGCAATCGTTCCGCCTATCAGGAGAGAGAGGTGGAGCCAAGGAGATCGACGTTGATTCTTCATCATAAGTTCATCTGGCTTGCCTGCAAAGGTCGGTAAAAAAGTGGGGATAACTCCGTGACGTAACCGCCTTATCGCCCGGGATCTCCACATGCGTCTCTTCAAGAGAGGTGGCAAGCACCCCGAAGGCCATGGCTAATCGGTGGTCACCTCTATGGTTGAGCGTCATATGCTCCGGCTCTGTTTCACGTGGAACTCCGGTATAAGTAAAGCCATTTGGCGTGACATTGATAAATGCATCAGATGACCAGCCAAGATCTTGCGCTATAGAGAGCGAAGCACCCAGGCGATCCGACTCCTTGTAGGCAAGCGAGGATAAACCGGTAAATGTGGTCTCCATCCCAAGTCCTATCACCGTGGCAAAGAGAGTGGGGAAAAGATCCGGATTCTGCGACAAGTCAAAGAAAAGCGGCTCGGCTGAGACTACCTCACGACGCCGTGACATACGGAGGGCATCGTCAAACTCCAAGAAGGGATTAAAAAAACGGAATAATTGAATATCCGGATGAGATGAATCAGGATTCAGTCCATTCAAAGTCAGGATTTGGATCTCAGGATGGAGCGTCTGCAACTCGAGCCAATACGATGCAGAGGTATAGTCGGCTGGGAGAGAGAAATCACAAGATTCGATAGGCTCCAAACCTGATCTCGTACGAGGCTCGAAGCTAATCCGATCCGCTTCCCAAGTGAGATCTACACCGATCTGACGAAGAGAGTCTATGGTCAAAGATATGTACTCTGAACTAGGGTCAGAATGCTGCCTCCGGATATTGATAGGGTAGTTTCGGATAACTGCAAAATAGATTATCGCTGAAACAAATTGGCTTGATTCCCATGTCCTTGTGTCGAGATCTGTTTCACGTGGAACCGTGGAGGTACGGGCATCAACAACCCATCGATCATCGGTCATTTCGATAGAGACACCACAACGACGTAAGTAGTCTACCAGTTGCCCCATAGGTCGACGACGGAGCTGAGGATCCGTAAGATGAAAGACAGTCTTCTGGGTTTCGGCTGCAGCCAATGATAGGAGAAAGCGGGACACACTTGCGGATCCGGTAAGTCGTATATCCGACTGACCGGAGAGCAGCGCCTGGAGACCATCATAGATTGCGTGGAGATCTTCAGGCGCATCAGAACCTAAGAGATCCTTAGAGGGCATCACCGTGGCTCCCCTACTTCGAAGAACGATATAGCAGGAGATCAGAGCACGTATCCCCTCACTCTTTGAAAGAGGGAGATCGATCTCTATGGACGACTGAAAAGCCGTTTTAGTGAGCACTTTCATAGTCACAAAGATAGCAGAAAGTCCCGTCCCATCATCGCTAAACAGCGCCTAAAATAAGGATGATTTACTCGATCATTATAGCTTAGCGTGCACTCATAAGAAGTGATACCTTACCTACTAACCACAATGAGTTAAGAGGTTTCTTCAACATTCCAAAAGAGTCCTCCGTCCTGTGTACTGTGGAACTGGTGTATTTGCATTGCCGAAGTGGCTCCGTAGGCTTAGGTTACTGACCAGATGTGATAAGAATGGCACAAAGGAGGCTGTTCGAGACACAAAGAGACATTAGGTGGAGGTCAAGCCCGTATCTTTGCATTCCAAAGTAGTTCATGAAGGCATCTAATAGTCGTGCCCTCCATGATGCCCTATCAAGTCGGACGGGTCAGTGGAGCCGGACGAGGATCGGGAGAGGGGAAAAAAGGCCCGCAAGCTCTACCCTATTGTAGAGCTTGCGGGTCGATTAGGATGGACTAAAAAGATCAGAGCAGATGCTTGAGGGTATCCGCCTCGAGAGAGGTGGCGCCGAAGCGGAAGAGCTCCGGTGTGAGCCACTCATCACCGAGCACCTCCTTAAGGATACAGAGATACTTGAGCGCCTCCTCCGTCGTACGCACGCCACCGGCGGCCTTGATCCCTCTCTTGAGACCAAACTGATCGTAGTACTGCTTGACGATAGAGGCCATGATGTAGATCGCCTCAGGCGTGGCGCCGGGGTAGCCCTTGCCGGTAGAGGTCTTGATGAAGTCTGCGTCGCAGAAGAGGGCAAGAATGGATGCCTTAACGATATTCTCGGGCGTCTCGAGGGCACCGGTCTCGAGGATCACCTTCAGGATCACATCCTTGGCGGCCTGTCTCTGCTCCTGCAGCTGGTCACAGACGTTCTCGTAGTCACCGGCAAGGAAAGCACCGACCGGGAGTACAATGTCGATCTCCTCTGCACCATCGTGGATTGCCAGGGCGATCTCAGCCACCTTGATCTCGGGGAAAGTCTGCGACGAGGGAAAGCCACCTGCCACGCAGGTGATATGACACTGCTCGACGGTGAGGTTATCCTTGATCACCTGTGCAAAGTTGGGATAGACGCAGATACTCGCCACAGGGGTAATGTCAGGGTGGTCGTCATCCAGCTTATTGACCTGCTGAGTCAGCTTATAGATCTTGTCCTCATTGTCCTCAGAGGTAAGCGAGGTGAGGTCGATCATGCTGTGGATCAGATTGATATTATCTCTCGTATCAAGCTCATTATAGTGCTTGTCGACACACTCCTGCACCTTCGCAGAGACCTCGTCCATGGTGAGGCCGAAAGTAAACTTTCCGAAGGCCTCACTGTACTTGTCTTGCGAAGGGAAGAAGTCGTTATCGTGGTGATTATGACTCATGGTTGTATAATTTGGGATTGGATAAATGTCTGAATTTGTCACGGTCTGTCTTCTTCGCTATGTTTCTCTCAAATGCCTCCGTCAGGTCGCAACCGGTCTGATTAGCAATGCAGGCGAGGACCCAGAGTACATCAGCGAGTTCGTCTGCCAGATGATCCTTGGAGAGATCGTCCGTGGACTTCGCATTCTGATCGCCATAGGTTCGCGCCATTATGCGAGCCACCTCACCCACCTCCTCCGTGAGCTGCGCCATATTGGTAAGCGGCGAGAAGTACCGCACCCCGTAGTCGTAGATCCACCGGTCGACCACGGTCTGTACCTCTTTAAGTGTAGGGCTGGGCGTGTCGGTCATCGGTTTCGCGAGTCAATACAAATGGTCACAGGGCCGTCATTGAGTAGCCGGACCTTCATATCAGCCCCGAAGCGCCCTTTCTTCACCTCTTTGCCGATCTCTTCGGAGAGAGCCTGCGCCATAAGGTCGTAGAATGGCTCTGCCTCGGGTCCCTTGGCGGCATGGATGTAGGAGGGTCGATTGCCCTTCTTCGTCGATGCCAGGAGGGTGAATTGGCTCACCAGAAGGATCTCTCCGCCGATGGACATGATGTCCTTATTCATCACCCCCTCCTCGTCATCAAAGATGCGGAGTGAGGAGATCTTACGAACCAAGTAGTCCATATCCTCGGCGGTATCACCCACCTCTACTCCCTGCAAAACCAGCATCCCGGGCCCAATCGACGAAATCACTGTCCCATCGACCGTCACGGACGCCTCGCTCACACGCTGAATAACTGCTCTCATAGTCCAAAGATACAACTTTAGGAGAATACGGGTCAGTCCTCGCTGTCGGGGTGGAAGTAGTCCCACACGAGGCGTGCCTTGGCAGGACCAATAGCCTCTGTCAGTTCGTCCAGAGAAACAGACTCGCGTATCCGCTTCACCGACTTAAAGGTACGGATCAGCTTCTTCTGAGTGGCAGGACCGATGCCTGCAATAGCGTCGAGCTCAGAGGAGATCGACTTCTTAGCATGGACATTTCGGTGGAAGGTGATCGCGAAGCGGTGCACCTCATTCTGTATCCTCTCTAAGAGGTGAAAGACCTGCCCCCGTTGCATGATGCCGATCACCTGAGGCGGATCTCCATAGAGTACCTCGCTGGTGCGGTGGCGGTCGTCCTTGGCGAGACCGAGGATCGGTATCTCTACCCCCACCTCGTCAAGCGCCTTTCGCACTACCCCCATCTGTCCCTTGCCGCCATCGGTGATGATGAGGTCGGGGAGCTCCTCCCCCTCGTCACGCAGGCGGCTGTAGCGACGCACCACCACCTCGTGCATCGAGGCGTAGTCGTCCGGCCCCTCGACCGTCTTGATGTGGTAGAGCCGGTAGTCCTTCTTGGAAGGAACACCGCCCTTAAAGACGACACAGGCGGCCACCGGCTCCGCTCCTTGGATATTGGAGTTATCGAAGCACTCCACGTGCCAGGGGAGCGTAGGCAGACCGACCGAGCTCTGCAGGTCTCGCAAGATCTGCATATTGTGCTGGGCAGGGTTGAGCTTCTCCGCCTGCAGGTCCTTATCCTTGATGAACTGATCCACATTGTGCTGACTCAGGTCCAGGATATGCTTTCGGTCGCCCCTCTGAGGGATCGTGACGCGATAGGCAGAGAGGTCGAGGTACTCCGGCATGAGGGGGAGAATGAGCTCGCGAGTGCCCTCCAGCGGCAGCGTATCGAGCAAGTCCTTCAGGACAGAGGCAAAGAGCTCCTCATCCTCCTCCTCGATCCCCCGTCGGTACTCCATAGTGCGTCCCGAGATGATCCGCCCGTCCCTCGTCAGGAGGTAATTGACGAAGAAAGAGCGACGCGAGGAGCCATAGGTGGCCACCAGCGCATCACCGATGACGTTGCTCATAATGGTGCTCTTCCCCTGGTAGTTCTCCAGCGTATAGAGCATATTCTGCATCTGCAGGGCGGTCTCAAAGTCCAGCTCCTCGGATGCCTTTGTCATCACCTCCATGATATCCCGCTTCACCTCCGTGATATGCCCTCGCAGGATCTCCTTAGCCGCCCGTACGTCCCTGTCGTAGTCCTCCTCCGTCTGCAGACCTTCGCAAGGTCCCTTGCAGCGGCCGATGTGGTACTTCAGGCAGACACGGAATTTTCCCCGCTCGATATTCTCCGGAGAGAGGTTATATGAGCAGGTGCGAAACTTGTAGAGCCGGCGGAAGAGCTGGACCAGCTGATAGGCCATCGACTTATTGGGATAGGGGCCATAGTACTCCGTGCTGCCGCCCGGCTGAGGCTTGTGCGTGGTCCCAAAGCGCGGGAAGCGCTCCCTCGTGACGTAGATGTAGGGGTAGAAATTACCATGCTTGAGCATGATGTTGTAGGGCGGCTGGTGCGTCTTGATGAGGTTATTCTCAAGCAAGAGCGCGTCGGTCTCCGTCTGGACCACGATATACTCAACGGTCTCAAAGACGCGCAGCATAGCCCGAGCGTTGGGCCGATCCGACTCGCGCTGGAAGTACTGCCCCACCCGCTTGCGGAGATTTTTTGCCTTACCGACGTAGAGCACCTTATCCTCCTTGTCGCGGTAGATGTAGACTCCAGGCGACTCGGGGATCACGGATAGGCTGTTGCGTATGTCTTTCTTAGCTATCAGCATAGGGTTCCACGTGAAACAAAGAGGGCTATCGTCCCATGAGTATCAGGAGGATATTGATATCCGAGGGGCTGATGCCGGGGATGCGGGAGGCCTGACCGATGGTCGCCGGGCGGATACGGTCGAGCTTCTGCCTAGCCTCGGTCGAGAGCGACTGGATGGAGAGGTAGTCAAAGTGACCGGCGATGCGAATGTCCTCTAAGTGGCGAGACTTCTCGGCGGCCTGATGCTCGCGGGCAATGTAGCCGGCATACTTCACCTCCACCTCGATGGTCTCCTTCACCTCCTCCGCCAGCTGACCCTGCTCTAAGAAGTTCGCCAGCTGTGGGACAAAGGGGACCAGCCCATCCAGCGTGATACGGGGGCGAAGGATCACCTCACGGAGCCTCTGCGGATGTCTCAGCGGCGCCTCCCCTACCCGCTCGAAGTATGCCGCGAGGTCGGGCGTGTCGGCTACGGAAGTGTCCCTAAGCAGCTCCTCAAAGCGATCGATCAGCGCCAGTTTCGCCTCCAGTCGCCTCTCACGACACGAGTCGACCGTCCCCATCTCTATCCCCTTGGACGTGAGTCGTCTGTCGGCATTGTCCTGCCGTAGGAGGATGCGGTACTCGGAGCGACTGGTAAACATCCGGTAGGGCTCATCCACCCCCTTCGTCACTAAGTCATCGATAAGCACCCCTATGTAGGCCTCATCCCGAGCGAGGGTAAAGGACTTGGCAAGAGACTGAGCAGCGAAGTGAGCATTGACCCCGGCGACGAAGCCCTGCCCGGCCGCCTCCTCGTAGCCTGTCGTGCCATTGATCTGACCGGCAAAGAAGAGCCCCTCGACCAACTTCGTCTCTAATGTGTGGTGGAGCTGTGTCGGGTCAAAGAAGTCATACTCGATCGCATAGCCGGGGCGCATGATCGTTGCATCCCGCAGCGCCGGGATCTGCCGGATCGCCTCCTCCTGCACCTCTATGGGGAGCGAACTGCTGAAGCCATTGAGGTAATACATCGTCGTGTCGGCGCCCTCCGGCTCGAGGAAGAGCGGGTGGTGATCCTTCCCGGCAAAGGTGACGATCTTCGTCTCTATGCTGGGGCAGTAGCGCGGTCCTATGCTGTGTATCTGACCATTGTAGAGCGGTGCCTCGTCGAGGTGACGCCGCAGTACCTCATGGCTGGCAGGCGTCGTCTCCGTCAGGAAGCAGGGCCTCTGGGGCGTCTCCAGTCGGGACACCTCCGGGAGGAATGAGAAGTGGTGCCATCCCTCCTCGCCCTCCTGACGCTCGCAGAGGTCAAAGTGGATCGTCCGACCATCCAGCCGCATCGGCGTGCCGGTCTTCATCCTATCGGTCCTGAGGCCCAGCCCCGTGATCTGCTCCGAGAGGCGGAGCGAGGCCGGCTCGGCGATGCGTCCCCCCGGGATCTTCACGCTGCCGATGTGCATCAGGCCATTGAGGAAGGTCCCATTGGTGAGGATCACAGACTTCGCCTTTATCCTAAGCCCCATGGCGGTGACGACGCCGGTGACCGCCCCACCCTCGTGTAGCAGTTGCACGACAGCATCCTGCCAGAGGGAGAGATTGGGCGTCTGCTCGAGATAAGTTCGCCACAGGTGCGAGAATCGCCCCCTATCGCTCTGAGATCGAGGGCTCCACATCGCGGGGCCCTTGCTCCTATTGAGCATCCGAAATTGCATTGACGACCTATCGGTGATGACCCCCATCAGGCCGCCGAGAGCATCCAGCTCGCGCACGATCTGCCCCTTGGCGATGCCCCCCACGGCGGGGTTGCACGACATCTGGGCGATCTTGTCGAGATCCATGGTGATGAGGAGGGTACGGGAGCCGAGCAGGGCCGCCGCATGGGCCGCCTCACAGCCGGCATGGCCGGCACCGACCACGATAATGTCATAGGATAGTCTCATATCCGCAAAGATACGCAGATTTGCGCCGTCGGATGACGGTCCAAAACACTCCGCCCTCTCATTATCAGACAAGCCGGACGAGTCGGACAGTGGCATTGATATGCCGACCTGTCCGACTCGTCCGACTTGTTACCTCCGGTGAGGTGGCCTCACGATGGTGCACCTGTTAGTCGTGGTCCGCAGTCATGCGGTCGATGACTGACTCGAGGGCGCCGGTGCCTTGGTACTTGTCCTTGGAGCTATTGAAGCGGTAGGAGATGGTGAAGGCGATGCGTGGCGGCACGTGCTCGGTGGACTCCATCACGCTGTACCTGGTGGCGGTACGCACGGAGTGGGTGGTATCGAAGAGGTTGCTGATAGAGAGGGTGGTGAGGAGATTCTTTTCCTTAAGCCACTGCTTGGAGATCTCGGCGTAGCTGGTGAGGATGGGGGCGGTGAACTCCATATTGTCTTCGTTACCAAATGGGGTGTAGCCGACGTTGAATACCATGCTGATATCCTTGGGGAGGGTGAATTGATTAGCCACGCTGAGGGCGAGGGTCGCCTTACGCTTGGTGATCCGCTCCTCAAAGTTCCAGAGGTCGTAGCCGATCATCTTGGAGAGGCGCAGGGTGAAGGTGGGCTTCCACCACTTGATCGTGGGGCTGGCGACCATCGCCGCCGAGAGAGCATGGTGTGGAGGGGCGTTGACGGTCTTGTATAGAGTGATATAGGGGCGAACCACTCCGGCGGTGGGGTCGGTAAAGAGGGCGGTCTCCGGGGTGAGGCAGTCGCGGCTATAGGTGTGGCTGAGGATGGTGGTAAGCCAGCTCTTACTGAGGGTGAGAGCGGTGGAGTAGTCGATGGCGTCCTTGAGGTTGGGGTCGCCCACCTTGTACTCGTATCGGCTTACATATAGGTACTGAGGCTGTAGCTGTACGTAGCTAGGCCGGTGGATCCGACTCCTGAAGGAGAGCTCGGTGCGCACACCCAAGAGGCGACCTGTAACAGCCAGTGTGGGGAATAGGTTGGTGGTGGTATGGCTCTTGTCGGGATCCAGTACCCCCTTATCGATATACTTATTCTCGAGGTGCTCCATGCGTAAGCCTGCGGTGGCGCTCCACTCGGCGGCTATCTTGCGCTGATACTCCAGGTAGAGAGCCAGGAACTGCTCCCGCTGCTCGCTATCCAGGTCGGTGAGATTGAGGCTGGCATCGAGATGATTGTAAAAGCGGTTATGGACCTTAGTGTACTCGCCACCCATCTCGAGACGACCGCCCCAGAGTGGTCCGGAGATGTCCAAGCGTGCTCCGGCCGACTGGTACTTCGCCCCATGGCTATTCTCCACGCCTGAGAGCTCGTACGCCTCCGTATGTCCCTCTGCCGCTCTCTCAGTGGAGTGGCTCATACCGGTCCGGTAGTAGTCGAGGTCGATCTGTGCCTTCCAGTCCCCAAACCTCCTAAGGTAGTAGAGATTGGGGCGGTGCGAGGCATTCCAGGGCTTGAGGGTCTGCGACTTGCCAAAGTAGCGCTCCACCGCCTCGGGTGTGGGCTTGAGGTGGTTGCTGGTGAGATCGGAGAACATCCAGGAGTCCTCCTTATCGGCGGCGACACGGTATCTGAAGCCTGCACTCTGCACCTCGTCTTCGTAGTTGATGCCGACGGTATACTCCTGTGTCTGCACGCCCTCCTTGTGATGAGTGGTGGATTGATTGATCCACTCGCTTTGATCTGTTTTGCCGTGAGTACGGAGGGAGGGGAAGGAGTGATTGGTCTGCTCGTCCTTGTACATGACACTGGTGAAGAAGTCCCAATTATTGAGCCGATAATTGAGCCTAAGGTAGGGTTGATAGCCCATGGGGCTACTTATCTGATCATTTAGATCAAGCTTTACCTCGCCACTGAGACCGGTACCCTGCTCGCGCTTGGTGTAGATCTTGATCACCGACTCGGTGGAGGAGCTGTACCTGGCACCGGGATTGGTGAGCACCTCTATGTCGCGGATGAGGTAGGGCTTGAGGTTGCGTAGCTGATTGGGGTCGGTCATCAGTCGGTCATTGATGTAGATGATGGGGGTTCCCTTGCCGGCTACCCGTACTTCGGTCCCCTCGATCTCGACCAGTGGCACGCCTCTGAGCACACTATAGACATCCGATAGATTTGCAAGCGGAGAGGCCTCTATGGAGGTGCTGATGCCACCGGCGACCATCCGGTGTGTGATACGATTGGCGGTGACGGAGACCTCCTCTAGCACTAAGGCACTCTCCTCTAGTATGATCTTGTAGTCGGTGAAGCTTTCGCACCTCACCTCCTTGGGGGTGAAGCCGATCAAGCTTGCCTCGAGTAATAGTGGTAACTGATGCTGCCCAGTCTGTAGAGTAAAGGAGCCATCGTCACGGGTTACACCTCCTGTGAGCACCTTGCTGCCGTCGATGCTCTTCACCTTGACGGTCGCGTAGGGGAGCGGTTCCCCCGCTTCGTCATACACTACTCCACGGAGCTCCTGTGCCGAAACTCCCCAAACCCCTATCATCAGTAGGGATACCAAGAAAAATAATCGCTTCATTAAACTTATCTACTATGTACTGAGTCGCCTCCCCTCCTCACCCGCAAAGGTAGGTACTATCGCTCGCAACTCAGTTGCAGACTTCTGGTAGTTAATCGAATACGGTCTGAGGGATCGCTTTTGCCCCTCTACCAAAGCCTCAGGGAAATCTCTAATACCGATATTAGTGTCGCTTAATACCGATATTAGACTTCACTATTACCGGTATTAGATCAAGCCCTGATCCCTTGGGCATTAGACACCCCTCCTTATATGGTCACCACATCAAAGGCAATCTCTTTCTCCTCCCCCTGCCGACTCATCAGACTGCGAGCCAGCCTTATTATGTTCGCCAAACATTATCTTTGTCAAACATAGTTTTTCGCAAGACTAAATTCATCGGCAGGGGAGTGGGAGCCGCACCTGCACCCCGGCGGGGCTGCTCGCTCCATAGGCATCGGTCATCCGCATGGCGGTGACCGATGTGCAGAGACCTACCCAACTCCCTCGACCCCGCAAGGGTGTCACCGAGCCGAGCCGCCCCCACCTCTTGCAGGAGAGCGATGCGCGCCGCTTCGTATTCGCTTTCGTAGACCTTCATAGTCGTCAATTTTTATCTTTTGGGGGTCTCAGTTTTCTTGCTCGTAATAATACGAGTAGTCAATCCCCTTCATAAAGGTTTCTCTATCGCTTATCTTATCCGTAAGAGCAGAGTGTAGTAGAGATTTCAAGGTTGTGGGATCTGCAACACTTGTTTTCATGGCTTCGAGATAGGAATATTTATCCACCTGGCTCCAGTCCACACACAGCCCAAGATGCTTCTTGAGCATTAGGTCGAGCCAGATACGTGTGGCACGCCCATTACCTTCCCTAAAAGGATGAGCGATATTCATCTCCACATACTTATCGACAATCTGCTCCCATGTCTGCTCCGGCATTTGTTCTATACGGGTAAGGGTGTCAGGCAGGTACTGAGCCATGGCAAACTGAAAGCCTCCTTTGGCGATATTGACTTGCCTGATCTGTCCTGCAAAGTCGTAAAGCCCACCGAAAAGATAGGCATGGATCTGTTGCAGTCCTTGCACCGTACCCACTTCGATACTGTCTAAGAGATTGCTCTCAAAAAGGGCATACGCCTTGGAGCGACTGCGACCATCAATAGTCTCCTCTCCTCCCACAAACCACTCCACGAAACGCATAGCCCGATCATTAGGAAAGCTCTGTGCGAGAGCCACGACTCCTTTGTCATCGAGGGTGTCCGTCAGGCGCATCTTACCATCGGGGGCGAGGAGTCTCAACTGGTTAGTGGCACTAACCACTTCACTTTCCTCCCTCCTTAGTTTCGTCTTTAGATACTTCCAGTAGTTTCTATTTTTGCTGTAATCGTCTTGGTCGTTCAGTACTCCTATGATGTCCATCACAGAGAACCACCACTTAGACTCAGTCTCGTCCCAAACGGCTCGCACCTCACGGTCGTTGAAAAATCGTATCGAAATCTTGCTCATACGCTTCGTGTGAGTTTGTTAGGCATTTATGACATACCGCACCAGGGCGGGGCAGAGCGTTGTGAGTCTTTCGCGCGCCTCTCGGGCAATGCTCTTCGCCTCCTCGAAACAGTGGTAGAGGTTCACAATAGACAGCTGTACCCCGAGTGGGGGGAGGTGCTCTTGCCACTCCCTCATCCTTGGGGCGAGAGCCTCTATCTCTTTTCTCACCTTCATATACTTTACTCAAAGCGAATTGGGGTTATGTATGGGGACGGTGGCGGAGATCACGGTGACAGCGAGCAGCACCATACAGATATCGTTTCCCTCGGAGGGGGCGTCAGGTGGTATACTCGGCGGGGAGCGCCGGCATGGCGCCTGACTGAGTGCAGACGTAGGCTGAGAGATCGACAGCCCTCCGGTGCGCCTCTGAGACAGACATTCCCCTGATGATGCTCGACACGAAGGCTGCAGTAAAGGAGTCCCCGGCTCCGACGGTATCCGCCACCTCGACCTTAGGCGTCGCCCGGTAGGAGATATCCCCCGGGGTGAAGATATGACTGCCATTGACGCCGCAGGTCAGGATCAGCATCCGGAGGTTGTACCGATCAATCAAGGCCCGGCACTTGCTCCGGAGGTCGGTACCGGGGTAGCCGAGCAGCCGGCTGATGACGATCAGCTCTTCGTCATTAATCTTCAGCACGTTGCACTTCTTCATCGACTGATCGAGGATCTCCTTGGTGAAAAATCCCTGCCGGAGATTCACGTCAAAGACGATCAGGGTATCCTTCTCTTTGGGCATCGCGTCGATGAAGTGGTTGATGGTCGCGCGAGAGACGCTGCTCCTCTGCGCCAGAGAGCCGAAGCAGACAGCGGTGGTCCTCTGTGCGAGAGCCTTGAGGTCAGGCGTAAAGGGGATATTGTCCCATGCCACACCCTCCCGGATGACATACTGAGGGACACCGACCTGATCTATCTCCACCTGCACTGTACCGGTCGGGTAAGGGACGGTGGCGATATGGGTGCAGAGACCCTTGGCGCTGAAGTTTGCCAAGATCTCACTGCCGAGAGCGTCCTCCCCGACGGCACTGACGACACAGCTGGAAAGACCGAGCTGCGAGACATGGTAGGCAAAGTTGGCCGGAGCGCCACCGATCTTTTTCCCCTCGGGGAGTACATCCCACAGGGCCTCGCCAATGCCTACGACGATTTTTTCCTGATCCATGATAAACTAGCTAGTGGGGGTGTTAGATCCGACGTCTATGCGGAGCAGAGTTACCGGAAGCAGAAGTCGTCCAGCATCAGGTCGATGTCGGATGCGCCGCCGAGCTTGATGGCAAGCATCTCCCTCGCAGGATCCGAATTGAGATCTACGGAGGTGACATCCAGCGTAACCCTAATCCACTGCCCGCGGGTGTTGATGGTACCCTTGTAGAGGTTCCGCGGCTCGGGCTGCAGGTCGACATCACGTGAGCCAACCTCACCGAGGTTGTAGCAGACATAGCTCTGCTGACCATTTGCCCCTACCTGATCGGAGTAGACATTGACCGACATAGAGCGGGCGTAGCTGACGCCCTTGAGGAGGAAGGAGATCGTCTCCGTGCCAGAGGGGATCGCGCCCTTGAAGGAGAGGAGGTACTCATTCCCATTAAGACTCTTGACCACCGAGAGCACCTGACCGCGATCCGGGTAGGCGTGGTCCCGCGAGATGACCGCATAGCTTCGCAACCCCTGCTTGCCAAGTGCGGCTCTGAAGTTAGTCTCACTCTCGCAGTCAGCGCCATCAAAGAGCCACTTCGCATCCCCCGGGTCACTCCCCGGGTCGGGCGTATCATCGACTGATCCATTGTCGGTCACCCGGAGGAGCAAGTCGTCGATGCGCCACCTCACGCTCTCGTAGCCCTTGCTGGTGTAGACAAAGGCGAAGTGGACATTGGCCTGCCCGTAGACGAAGTCCGGGAGGAAGATCGAATTGGGGACAAAGTCCTTCGACTTCGCCGACGGGTAATTGGGGATGGTCACCTGCTGCCAACGAGCCGCCTCAGGATCATCGAGCGGGAAGTCCTCCGTGGTCACAAAGAGCGTCTGCTGCTCCTGCATACTCTTTCCATTGATGATACTGTGAGCAAAGGAGAGGCGAGCATCGGAGACGTTGGTGAAGTCGAGCGAAGGAGAGAGAAGTAGGATCTTCGTGATCCCCATACCCTCACTCGACACCGTCGCACAGCCCTCATCCGCACGGAAGTCGATCCCTGTGCCGATGACGGTATGGCTGCTCATCTGACCAAGCGACGTATCGAAGTGCTCCTCCAGGATAGTTCGCTCACCAGCTCCGACCGTAGGATCATCCAGGTAGATGTCCCCCTCGATCCGACCGCCCTCGACGAAGGAGCGGATGGAGGCAGAGAAGCCCCCGGAGGAGACTTCCGGGGTAGACTGCTTAAGGTGCAGGATCAGGGAGTAGTAGATGCCGCTCTCCGACCTGGTGACCTGCTCAAAGGCCGGCTCATCGAGCGTGATCATCTTGCTCCCCACGCCGATTTGGATCTTGTGCGACGGGTCTCCGAGCGTCTCGCCCGGTAGGATGTAGGAGACAAACGTGTCTCCATAGCGCACCGCAGAGAGGGGCTCCACCGCTTCGCCCGCCGTGATGGCGCCACTCCGCTTATCCATCAGACCTCCGGTGCGGTAGCCCAGCAGCTCGACTGTCGCATCGGCGAGGTCCAGTCCCTCGATCTCAGAGACGAGTCGGACACGGATCTGGGAGAGACGGTGAGAGAAGGAGAGCTCCACTTGAGTCTCCCCTTTGACTCCTTTTCCCTCCCCATAGAGCAGAGCGCACTGGTCTCGCAGGTCGAAGGAGACAGATCCCCCGCCGCCGTAGCTGTAGGGGTAGTAGGCGTGGAAGGTCTCACCCTCTGGCGCCATGGAGATGCGCCGATCACTCCGGGGGGCAAAGGCGCCGTCCCCATGCGTCGTGACATAGGGGACATCGGTCTCCCGGGAGGAGAAGATCCCGATCTGATCACCCGCCTCCCAGCGGTCATCGAGGACACGGAGGCGCGGCGCGGAGGCAACGAAGTCAGGGTAGATACGCTCCTCGGTCTCCTCGGTCAGCTCCACCTGCTGAACACAGGCGGAGAGGAGAAGGGCGAGAAGGGGGAGGGAGAGGAAAGAGAATTTATTCATAGTCGTGAGAGGACATCGGCGATCTGCCCACCGATACCGATGGTGTAGCCCTGATGGAAGTAGACGACACGATTGAAGGTATCGGCGACGATCACCACCGGATAGTCGAGCGGCAGGGAGCGCTCCAGACCCTCTGCAAGCGCTTTATCCAATCTCTGCGTGTCTACCCCCCAGGAGGCTCCAGGGAGGAGGCTGTGGAGTGTCTCTGAGGGCGCCTGCGGCGTAAGGACAACGGTCGGGATGGGTAGCTTGCCGGACCCGTCAGCGATAGCGCCGAGGTCGCGGAGGATATGATCGGACGGCTCGTGGGCATCTCGAGCCAGCACGAGGAGGTAGTAGCCCCGTCCCGTGGTGCTGAGGAGGGAGCGCTCCTCTCCGGCGAGATCCTGGTAGAGCGACTCGGAATCGAAGTTTCCGATCACCGCCAGGGCACCCTCCTCCCGGTCGAAGTCGATCGCCATAGGCTTCCCGCAACTCATCCTCCGGATGGAGGCGAGGACGGTGCCGTCGGCAAGCCGGCTGCCGGAGAGGAGGAAGTTGTCCGGATAGAGGAGCGACTTGCCCTGCAGATCGGTGTAGGGAACCATGTCGTCGAAGTAGTAGGTGCTCATCTGTCCGTCGGCAGGATCGTAGTAGCCGACGGTGAAGTGAGACGTGTAGTGGGGCGTGCGGACGGTATTCGACCCCTGCTCGTAGGTGAGCTGTAGGGGGCAGTCGGCAGCAGCCTCCTTCTCCTCCTTTAGATAAGGGATCACCTGCTCCCTACCCTCATCGTCGCGGTAGCGGACAACGCTGTTGCCGAAGTCATACCAGGTCGGTACTCCGGCCGTGCGGAGCAGTCGGATCAGCAGAACGGTGAGGGAGCGCTGGTTACCGCGCTGGAGGATCCAAGTGGAGGCGGGCGTCATCGGGAGGTTGAGCGGATTGTACTGCTTGTCGTACGAGAGCTGCCCCATACGATCGAGGATCCGGGTCACTCGCTCTGCTCGGCTGAGCTCCTCACTGCCGAGGATCTGCTCACAGATCAGATCCAGCTCAGGCTGCTGTGGCGCGATCGGCTCACGGTCCATGGCCCTCGGGCAGTAGATCATCGGCTCCTGCCAGTCGGCGTCGGTGAGATCCCGGTCGAGCACCTGCTCGAGGGCGGTAATGGATACATCGTGGAGGTCCTTCTCGGTGAGGGAAGAGAGAAGGAGAATGGCTTGGTGCAGCTGTCCGCTCTCAGCCGAGTGGCGGAGGAAGTGCTCTATCGTGGCGTGGTATCCGCGGCTCTTGGGGAAGAGGTCAAGAAGCAGGGTGCGGTCCTCGCCCATTGCGCCCAGCTCGTCAGCCAGTGCGGCGGCCTGGTCTGCTGTGGGGAAGGTGGCGGTATAGGCCTCACGGACGGCATCCTCCTCGGCGAGCAGGCGGGCATTCTCCGCCGCCTGAGCCTCGGTGTAGCGAACCTCCGGTGTCTGCTCCACCGGCGGGGTGAGCCGCAGGTGCTGCTCTGCCGGGATGGTGTCGAGAGGGCGTAGGGTCAGCTCAAGGGTGCTGCCGCCCTCCTTATTGGTCATCTTCTCCATCGCTACCCGGTCACTGCCCTTGGAGGCAAAGATCACCACATCCCCGAGGCCGAGGTTGGTCACCGCTTCCCCTCGAGCATCGGTTGTTCGTGTGACGAGAGGATAAAGCTCTGCATAGTTGTAAATGCGGTAGGTGACGGTGGAGCCCTCGACCGGCTTACCGGCCTCGTCCACGATGCGGACGGTCATCGGTGCGGTGCGGATGTAATTGGGCGTCACATTGAGCTCGGTGAAGCAATCGTTTTTGCTCAGCACCTCTTCATCGCCATCGTAGTCGCCAAAGGCGGTGGTATGGAGCATCATCGCCCGCATCACCGGGGCGTCAAACCAAGCGTTGTCCAGCACGGGGGCGGGTTCGCTCGCCCCGAGGTAGTGCCACTTCCCATCTACCCAAGCCTCGACCCAGGCGTGGTTGTCGTCCGTATGCGCCCAGCGGGGCGTATAGACCTGCCGCGCCGGTATGCCGACGGTCCGGAGCACCGCGACGACGAAGGTACTCTGCTCGCCGCAGCGGCCGAGGGCATTCCGCAGCGTGGCTATTGGGCTGGAGGTCCGCCCATCGGAGGGCTGATAGGTGATGTGCTTGTGTGCCCAGCGATTGAGCGCCAGCACCGCCTGCTCCATCGTCATGGTATCGACGAGGGCGGACAATTCGTCGTAATAGGTAGTCCGGAAGTCATCCAGCACCTCGTTATTCACCCGCTTCGGGAGGACAAAGGCGCGGAAGAGAGCGTCCGGGACCTCCTTCCCCCACGGCATCTCCTCCCTCGCCCTCAGCGTCAGCCGGACATTATCCAGATGATAGGCGATGCTGTGATCCATCAGGTCCGGCAGACTCATATAGGCGTAGAGGTAGGTCATCGCATCCCGCTCCTCGGCGGTCACGTCGACGAAGCGGAGGGAGTCGGTCGGGCTGACCCGGTCGAGGGTCTTCATCTTGGTGTCTAGCGCTTTCTCAGCACGAGCCATCACATCGGAGGGAAAAAGCGACTCGCTCCGCCCCCCGCCGCATGAGGTGGCGAAGAGGGTCAGAGCGAGTAGAAGAGTAAGAGGTGTAAGTCTATTCATGGCTAACGGTTTTTATATACAGACCAAAGTTAGCCAGAAAAACTTAACCGTCAGAAGCCGAACTGGAACTGCATCCGGATGTGGTGGTCCATAGGACCGTGTCCCTCGCCCTGCGGTGCAACGAGACGATACTCCAGCTGCCAGCGGGAGAGCTTGCCAAACCAGTGTTGAACGCCGAGCGTACTGGTAAGGAGACTGCCGGGACCCATGCCGGTCTTGAGGTAATCCACGGAGGCGACGAAGTCATACCGCTTGGTCATATGTGCCACAGCGGTGAGGTAAGCCCCCTGTCCCACGACCCCGGCATCCTTGCCATACATATACTCACCCGTCAGGGAGACCGGATTGGTAGTCAGCTGCACGGCACCACTAATACGGTGACGGATGTAGGGTGCACCCGCCTCGACCCCCTTGCCCGCTCCCATCGCATGGAGCTCACCACCGAGGTAGGAAGCGTGGAGCGTCAGCATGGGTATGGGGCGAATATAGAGGGCACCGCCGTACATCTTGGTGGTGCCGAGGTCAAGGGCATTCATCCCCTGACCATTCATCACCGCCAGCTTGTACGAGAGTACCCTGCCCCAGAGGTCGCCCGACAGCTCGAGACCAATGTCCCGCCCGGAGGTGCCTGAGTAGAGCGGATCCATCCCTACGCCGGCGAAGTAGACCGTCGGCATGGTGCCGCCGAGGCTCAGCGGATTGAGGAAGGGAGCCAGCTGGTTCTCCAGCCCGAAGGGCGTCTTCATCTGTCCCACCCTCAGGCTCAGCTCCGGAGCGAAGCGGTAGGACATGTTGAGCTCCTTGAGGATCGCCGGACTATTGAGCTGAAAGAGGACGGCCGCGCTCCACCGGTCGGTGATCCGCATGGTCCCCATAAGCTCTGACTTATTGACGCCAAAGGAATTCTTCCCCGGCCCAAGTAGCGCATCGTAGTAGACCTGACCGTACCCGTGGATCTCGAGGCGCTTTCCCTTATCGAAGTGATGGTGCCCCTGTGCCGCCAGACCGGGCATCAGGACGAAGAGGAGGAGAAGCGATAGTAGTGCTTTTTTCATAAGATAAAGAAGTGAATTAGTGACCTGCTGAGCGCCATCGACAGAAGTGCTCCTCAGCAATATCTGTAAGAATAAACAAGATAAATCCGGTGATGCTTAGGACGACGATCCCACCGTACATATCGATGTAGTCGAAGCGCATCCAGGCATCGGTGATGAAGTACCCCATACCGCGGTCGGTGCCGTAGGTCTCTGTGACGAAGAGGACCGAGATCGCCGTCCCGATGGCGACGCGCAGCGTGGAGAGGATATCCGGCAGCGCTGCCGGCAGGAGGATGTACCGCAGGACACGCCAGCGATCGGCACCGAGAGAGCGGGCGATGTGGAAGCTCTCCCGGGGGATATTCGTGAGGCTGTCACGGACATTGACGATCACCTGGAAGATCAGGATCAGGACGATCATCGCCACTTTCCCCCCATCGCCCAGCCCCGCGATCAGCATAACGATCGGCAGGAGGGCGAGCTTCGGGATCGGATAGGCGAGGTAGGTGAGGGCATTCATCGCCCGACCGAAGGGGCGATAGCTGTAGATCAGCCAGGCGATGACCAGCCCAAGGAGCAGTGCAATGGGGATGCCGAGGAGGATCCGGTAGAGACTCGCCAGGAGGTGCGGACCCATCTTCCCCGCCAGGAGTGCCGGCAGATGACGGTAGACCACCAGTGGCGAGACCAAGGCCCCCTCTCCGATGAGGAGATAGGCGACGTACCAGATCAGATTGATCAGCAGCGTGCCGACGAGGAAGCGGTAAGTGATACTATCCGGTCTCATGACTTGATCTCCTCTGCGATACGCTCCGCCGACGCGCCTCTTGTCTCAGAGAGGATACGCCCCGGCGTGCCACCCATGACGATCACTCGCTCCGCCAGCCCGGCGATCTCCTCCACATTATGGCTCACAAGGATTGTCGTCAGCCCGAGGCTGCGGCGGAAGTGCTGCAGGAGCGCCCTACTCCGCTCTGCGGTCCCGATGTCGAGGGCCGAGAAGGGCTCATCGAGGAGCAGTAGGTCTGGGTCCTGCACCATCGCCCTCGCCAGAGCAACCCGCTGTCGCTGCCCGCCACTCAACTCCCGCGGATAGCGATCCACGTACGGAGCGATCTCGAGGGTCTCCAGCACCTCATCCAGGTGAGAGAGATGGGGACACTCCTTTCCCCCAAGCGTATGGGGAAGGAGGATATTATCTCGCACCGTCATCCACGGGAGGAGGGCAAAGCCCTGCGGAACCAGCGCCACGGAGTGGACCTTAGGATCAGGGGGCAGGTCATCGATCAGTACCGTCCCCTCATAGTCGGTGATGATCCCGGAGAGGACGTGGAGGAGCGTCGACTTACCGCACCCCGAGGGTCCGGTTAGTCCAAGGATCTCCCCATTCTCGAGCGTAAGCGTGAGATCCTCTACCGCCACCGTCTCGTCTCGTCGCCCCTTATAGGCGACCGAGAGGTGCTCTATCGACACCCGACTCATAAGCTCGGTTACTGCGGGAGGTACGAGCCGTCGACCAGTCCCTCGCCGGTATAGTCCGCTGGGACGAGGTCGTGCTCATGGAGCCAAGCGAGTGTCTCCTCCATATCCTTGGCTGAGGGGAGCGCCGCATGACGATAGTCCGGAAGGGTCACCTGATCGACCAGCCCCTCAGGGATGCCGGCATCCTCGACGAGGATCGACTGCCACTCGGAGTGGGGATGAGAGAGGAGGTAGTCGACACCGAGATTGTACCCCTCGAGGAGGAGCTTCACCGACTCAGACTTCTCGTCCAGAGCCTCGCGTAGCATCATCGTACCGGTGACAGAGATGCCGAGAGCCTTCGTGGAGGAGAGGGAGGCGAAGCCCTTAGACTTCGCAATGGTGATGAAGGGGTCGGGGAAGACCGAGCCCTCGAGCTCTCCTCCGAGCATCATCTCGAGCCGAAGAGGGATCTTATTCACCTCCGGCTTCTCGACGTCCGTCGGCTCCATGCCGGCGGCGCGGAGCATCAGGTCGGTAGAGTAGTCGATCACCGTATTACGCGAGACGCCCACCTTTTTTCCTCTCAGATCCTCCATGGTGGTGAGGTCGCCGGTCGCCATCATCTCGAAGTAGCCGTCGTGCGCTGTGATGAGTGCGAGAGGCATCCCGGCAGCATGCTGGATCGCTGCGCCGGTATAGTCGATCACGGTACCATCCACCTGGGCGGCACGGAAGGCTGCATCTCGATCGTTGGCGGAGAAAAACTTGACGATCTCCACCTCCAGTCCCAGCGAGTCGTAGATCCCCATCTTCTCAGCCACCACGTAGGGCAGGTAGTCCATCGACGACATCGCGCCGATCTTCAGCGACGGCAGGCGGCGATCCTCCTTACTCTTCCCCGTGCATGAGCAGGCAAGGAGGGTAAGGAGTGCTCCTGCGAGGAGGAGGGTAAGGGTAGATTGCTTATTCATAATTACATAGAAAGACAGCATTAGACTAAATATCTAATAGCAAAGGTACCTAAAAGAAAGTGAAGCCCGGAGCAAGATCTTCAAGAATTCGCATCAAAATTCTTTGTCCGATGGAAGAGATATTACAATATCACTTGTGGATTCTGGTTGTTTATTTGGCTGAAAAGCACTAACTTTGTAAAATTATTGGTACAGGCATACGAAGACCTGATACCACTGAGAAATAGAGTAATGGAGGATCAATGATTACGAATAATAGAAAGGATATCGTCGATCTCGATCGACATCTCAATTGTCACCACTATGGATGTGCCCTACGCTGCCCGCTGAGAAGCTATCACCTGAAGAAGGGTGAGGAGCTCACCATCGACAGCGAGAAGCACTTCATGTTTGTCTTCGTGGAGGCACGCTCCTCATCATACAGCTACAGGGACGAGACTGAGAGACACGCCTGCCGAGGGGACTTCTTCCTCTTCCTCGGTACGCAGCGCACCGTGACGATCTACGGCGAGGGGAAGGACACGACCGTGCACACCTTCTTCTTCAGCAAGCCCACACAGCTCTGCGATAATTACGCCATCTCTCAGCTCAAGGACAAGGCGCCCACATCATCACATGTCTTCATCTCCCTCCCCACTCACGAGTCGATCAAGATGGTGCTCGACAGCATCCTCTATATGCACGACCACCAGCTCAATTGCATCAACATCTACGAGTCGAAGCTCAAGGAGCTCTTCTTCTACCTCGGTGCCTTCTACGAGAGAGAGCAGGTAGCGTGGATCCTTGCGCCCCTGCTGCGTCAGGAGATCGACTTCAAGGAGTTTGTGGTCCAAAACTTCCTCCGCGCCAAGACGGTCCAGGATCTGGCCGATCAGAGAGGGATGCCGGTGCGGGTCTTCAAGAAGAAGTTCCAAGAGTCCTTCAATATGCCCCCTTACACCTGGATGCTCCAGGAGAAGGCGAAGTACATCGACCTGCAGCTCGCAGACGCCGCAGTACCCTTCTCGGAGATCATCAAGGAGTTTGGCTTCTCCTCACCCAGCCACTTCACCGTATTCTGCCGCCGTCAGTACGACATGACGCCTACTCAGCGCCGTCACAAGCTCCTCCGCGAGAAGGCAAGAGCAGAGATGAAGGAGAAGTAATCCCACCCCCTTAAGCAAAAAAAGAGGTCCCCCGCAGACGATCTGTCTGCGGGGGACCTCTTTTTTTTTGCTCTCTCTTAACCATGCCGTCGGAGGCGTCAGACTAATACCGGTAATAGAGAATTCTAATACCGATAATAGCGTAAACTAATAGCGGTATTAGTCGAAACTAATACCGCTATTAGAAGTGGCTCTGGTGCACAGTCACTTATGCAGAGAGCCGAGATTGCTTAGTCATCCTGACTGCAGCGCTCAGAAGTGACAGCCTACAGAGAGGGCGATGTGATTGGCCTCCCTCAGCTGCGGGGCGACCCTCCAGGCGAGGCCGACAGAGGCATGGCGGATAGGCTGATAGCAGATACCTCCGGTGAGGTGGTACTGACCGGGCAGGATCGTGCCGCCGAGCTGGAAGCTCATCACATCCAGGAATGCTGCACCCAGTCCAAGACCAACGGCATACTGCCCTGCCGAGGCGGGCTGGACGAGGTAGTCGCCGGTCGCCGCAGCGATCAGCGTCCACTCCGAGGTGAGTCCGTAACGCAGGTCACCGGCGAGAGTGACGGAGCCGGGCATGGTGTACTTGCCACTCTTCTTTCCGTAGAGGACTGCTCCTCCAAGATTGCGGAGTGAGGCTCCGAGGGTATAGCTGAGGGGGACCGAGGAGAGCCGGCTGCCGTAAGTGGTACCGAGGGATCCGCCGCCGGTGAGAGCGATCTTACCGATGTAGGACTCGACGAAGTGTCCCACCACGTAGGCTCTCCAGTGATTATTGATCCGGAGGGCATAGCCAAGGTCGGCGGTGATGTCCATCGGGTGTATCTCGCGGCCATCCCCGCTCTCGGTCGACGTGAGGACACTTCCCCCGCCGAGGTAGCGGAAGCCTGCGATCAGGGCATGCTTGTCGCGAAATCTCCAGCTCCCGGTGACGGCGTTGTAAAATCCACTCCCCGAGCGCATCGAGTCGTGTCCCGTGCCGATGATGCCGGTGTAGGAGAGTGAGAAGCGCTCGCTCCGGTCAAATACAGCCCCCGGGGCTGAGTAGATGTAGTGACCTCCGGAGAGGGTGCTGCCCCCGGTCTGACCCATGGAGGCAGAGAGGGCATCAGGATTCTGAGCGAGGACGGGTAGCGTCCCGGAGTCCTCCTGAGCGGAGGCGGTCAGGGTGATACCGGCGAGGAGGAGGGCAATGGCGTATATGTGTTTCATGATATACAAAGGGTATGAGTCGATTAGTACTTCACGAAGTATCGGGTATACTTCAGACCATTATTACCCTCCACCCGGAGCAGATACTTGCCGCCGGCGAGCTTGGAGAGATCCATCTTGTGGGTACTTCCCTCACTCCCGACACTGACCTCCTCCTTATGCACTACCGACCCATTGCCGGCGACGACGGAGATGGTGGCGGTGCTGATCTTCCCCGAGAGGACGACACTCAGGTCACCGTAGGTGGGGATCGGGAAGACGTGGTAGACTATATCGTCGGCCACTGCCCGGATGCTGAGACTGACATAGAGCTCAGCGCCCAGCTCATCGACCGCATGGATCTGGACCGTGGAGCTACCCTTGGAGATGCCTCTGAGGGAGAGCACGCCATCGTGTAGCTTGGCGGAGACGACCTGACCGGCTGAGGAGGTGACCGAGTAGGTCAGCTTATGCCCATCGGGATCGCTGATGTAGTCTCCGAGAGAGATGGTCTGCTCACGGCCTATCGGGAGATAGGTGAGTGTGATCGGCTTGGAGAGTACGGGGGCGGAGTTGAGGTAGACCTCGTAGGAGATCTTCACCTCCGTCTCAGCGCCATACTGATCCCTGACGACTACTGAGAAGTCGTGCTTCCCTACGGATCCCCTTGCCGAGAGATCGACGAGGATCGTCTCCTCCTCTCTCGCGGCAGTGATGCCGAGGAGGTCGCCCTTCATGGTATAGGACCAGGTGTGACCCTCGGGATCGGCCACCCTGAGGAGCAGCTGAGCTGTCTCACTACCGGCGAGGCGGATCTCCTTAGGTCCCTCGACGGTCACCACAGGAGCGGCATTGTCGAGCGTAGAGGAGGAGAAGAAGGTGGGTGCTGCCTCATTGCCCCAGCGGTCTACCGCCACTATGGCATAGTGATAGCCCTGATGGATCGAGAGGTTCTGGCTGGTATAGGAGACCTTATCGCCCACATTATACTTCAGTCCGAAGACCTTGGTAGACTTTGCACTCTTGTAGGTAGAGGCGGTGAGAGGCTCCTTATCGCTGTAGTAGATGACGTAGTAGCTTGCGGTACGGTCATCGGGATCTGCGACGGCGGGGAAGGTAATGGTCAGGTCGGTGTAGCCCGGCTCTGCCGCTACGTCCTTGACCTGCTCAGGAGCCTTGGAGGTATCGCTGTCGAGCGCACGAGCGGCATCGAGGTACCCGGCGCCGAGGATGCCCTCAAATCCGGGATTGTACTCGTCGATGTCCGCCGGGCGGAGTGCAGAGAGGAGGCGACGCTTACAGTCAGCGTTCGTGAAGCCGGGACCGCCATACTTGGAGACGATCAGCCCGGTCACACCACTGGCGTGAGGACAGGCCATCGAGGTCCCTTGCATGAATTCGTAGTAACTCTGAGCAGCGAGGGTATTCCCTGTCTGCTCGTCCACCTTCTTCTGTACCGAGGTGCTGTAGATCTGTCCACCGGGATAGTGGAGGTCACCACCGGGGCACATCAGGTTGATCCACTCGCCACGATTGGTGTAGTACGCCTTCTTCCAGTCGGGAGCCATCGCAGAGATGGTCACCACGGGACCGTAGGCAGCCGGGTAGGACATATCATCCGAGGACTCATTACCGGCAGCAAAGAGTACCACCCCACCCTTCATCGGGGAGTCAGGCAGCTGATTACCATCGGCGTCGCAGCCGGCGTAGTCGATGAAGTAGTCGATCGCAGCCTTGAGGGAGGGGGACATAAACTTGGATCCGCCCCAGGAATTTTGCGCAATGACGGCACCGTGATTGGCAGCGTAGACAAAGGCGCGCTCAAAGGCCTGACCATTCTTTCGACCAAAGGCATCGCAGACCATGATCCGTACACCGGTGTCGGGACTGCCATTACCACCTGCGACACCTGCGACACCGATGCCATTATTATTCACCGCAGCGATCACACCCGCCACGTGCGTGCCGTGGGCGTCGTAAGCGATATTGGCATCCTCGTCGGCAAAGTTGTACCCGTGGATATCATCCTTGTACTCGCCCTGACCGGGACTCGGATTGACCCAGATATTCTGCGCCAGGTCCTCATGCTCGTAGTAGACACCACCATCGATGACAGCGACGATGACGGAGGGGTCTCCGGTCTCCTGCTTCCACGCCTCGAAGAGATTGAGATCAGCGCCCTTGAGCGACTTGAGTCCCGATCCCGTATTGTGGTAGTGCCACTGCTTAGGGAGGTAGGGGTCGTTGAAGGGCATCACATCCTTCTCGTCACGCTCTGAGTCGAAGCCGTAGGCTCTCAGAGGGAAGAATACCGGCTCATCCATCGTCCGGTAGAGAGGCACCTGCTCCACCAGATCCACTCCCGGGAGATCAGCGACCTGAGAAGCAGAGCGGAGTGTGGTGCTCTCACCGGCACTCTCATCGAGGATAATGTCGTACCAGAGGTGGAGCCCCGCCCGGCGCATACGCTTCTCATAGGCAGGCTCCATGATGAAGACCGGGCGCACCTCGCGGGCACCGATACTCCGGAGGAGATCGCTCATGGGCGCATCGGAGCTACGTAGCGCAGGATCATCAGCGCTGAAGGCACGGGTACCGATCTTATCGGCCAGCTCGGGCGTCAGTCGGACGCGGACGAGACCGGGGACGGTCGCTCCCTGACCTGCCGGATCGATCTCGGCAGACTGCTCAGGCTCCTCGGGGTCGAGTGCCGTCCTGTCGGAGCAGGAGGCAAGACCGAGTCCAAGGGTAAGGAAGAGGGCTAAGAGCCCCATACTTGACATCTGTCTCATTTCCATAGCTTCTTCATCTGAGTCATCTTATGGTCGAGAGCGCTCGTCTGTGTATTGGAGGACACGTGGGGCTGCATCATGATGACGAGCGACGGATCCTCCTCGCCCTCGAAGTGGGCAAATTGGGTCTTCATCTGGATCCCCTTGTCCGCATTGATGAAGACATCCATCTTGCCGTCAGAGGTCTTACCATTGTACTTGAATCCATCCTTCTCACAGAGAGCAAGGAACTCCTCAGTGATATTGAGGCGGCCGTTGTACTCCCAGTAGACCAGATTAATATCAGACCACTCCTGGAAGGTAGCCAGGAGGATGCCGACCTTCTCCTTCTTAGCATCCCATGTGAGAAAGTAGTTGCGCGACTTGATCTGCTTGCTGCCGGGCACCTTGTACTCGAAGAAGCAGAGACCATTCGCATCGTCATACGAGTCGCCATCAGGGAAGTAGACACCGCCATTCTCCTGCTCAAATTTCTGTACCTCACTGTAGTCGGCACCGAATGCGACGGGGATGTAGGGGATCTTGTCGAAGGTCTTGTAAGCCTGCGGCTGCTTCGGGATGTAGATGTACTCGATATTAGGGTCGTAGGTGTGATCCTTGATGGAGGCTACGACGCGGGTAGAGGGATCGAAGTAGCGCAGCTTGCCCTGCTTCTCCGTGAAGCCCTCGGCGAGGAGTGCGGAGTCGATGACATGCATGGTCTCCTCTGTGATCATCGTCTCGCCATCCTCATCGGTGGTTGTATAGTCGGCGGCGATGTAAGCCTGTGCAGCCGTCATCACACCCTTGGTGGAGAAGGAGTAGGCTATCTGGCTCATCATCGGGCTGGTGGTCGTAAAGGTGACAGAGCCGGTGAGCGTCTGCTTGATCATGCTCCTGCGCTCCATCTCGAAGCGGGAGATGAGGCTCATGGTGCCGTACTCAAAGTCGATGTAGGGAAGGAGGAAGAGGGGCCACTCCTTCTGCTTCACCGGTACGGCTACGGTGCCGGTCTCTCCCTCTACCTGGAAGATAAGCTCACTCTGACGCTCACCGCCACTCTTATTAGACTCTGCGCGGAGGATCACCTCCTTCTTCCACGGGAGGGAGGTGACCTGGATCCAGTCGGTGGCTGAGGTGCAGCTCCAGCCCTCGCCATTGACGCGGACACTGATGGTGACCTCGCTGTCCCACGGCTCCAGTACGATAGCCTCGGGGACGGTGGTCACATCGAGGGCGTTGCCCTCCTGGGTTACCTTAAGAGCCTTGACTAAGTCTCCCGCCTGCACGAGGACGACGGCATCACGCTGACCGATCACCTTATTCTCATCATAGACCAGCTTGACGGACTTACCCTCAGGTACCGCAGTGATCCAGTCTCTATTACTGATGGCGACGACGGACTCCTCATTGGTCTGCACGCTGACGACCATCTCGCCCTTGTCCTTGGTGAGGCGTACTTCCGGCTTGTCGAGCTCGAGCATGGTCGGCTCCTTCTCTAAGCTCTCAGGCGTACATCCGAAGCAGAGGAGTGCCGTAAGGAGCGATGCAAGTATATATAGTGATTTATTCATGATCTGATTATGTCGTATGGTGGTTTACTTACGGTTGGTTTGGTGAGCAATCATCTTGGTTCCAGGATTGATCTGCAGGACGATGATCGGCTTGGGATCTCCGAAGAACTTCTTACACTGAGCACCTAAGGTCAGCCCCTTCTCCTTGGAGACAAAGACGTAGACATGCTCGAGGATGTTGTACTCCTCGAAGTGGAAGCCCTCTCTCTCGCAGAGCTCCATAAATTCGTTGGTCGGCGTGAAGTACCCCTTATAGTTCCAGAATCCTCTATCCGTGTCGAGGAAGTACTGGCGAGTCTTCTCGAGCTGGTAGATGCCGCTCTTCTTATCCTGGTGGAAGAGGTAGAGTCGCCCATCGGCCTGATACTTACCCGGAGGCGTGACAAACTCGTACTCATCCTCATAATTGTAGGTCTCCTCACCGCCTACACTGTCCTCGTACTTCTTCACCTCCTCCTTGGTGATACCAAAGGTGGTCAGTCCCAGAGGCAGGGTGTCAAAGGTAGGCATCGCCACAGGCTGCTCCGGCTTGTAGGAGAAGAGGAGGTGCGGCGTATTCTTGAAGAACGGTTTGATCTCCACCGTCAGATTGCGCTGATCCTTGTGACGGTAGGTATTCTCATCCACCTGCTCGGTGAAGCCGCTCTCCCTGAGGAAGCTGATCAGCTCCAGCCGCGCCTCACCGAGGAGGAGCTGCGTCGAGGAGGCATCCACCTGAGCATACAGGTAGGCACCACCGGCATAGATCGTATATACGACACGAGGGAAGGCGCTGCTCGTGGTGGAGAAGGTGAAGAAGCGCTCACTCTCGTCCTCGATTGCCCCACCTCTCTTCTCCTCGAAGAGCTGAATATCGGGCCTTGTAGCACTCTCGAAGTTCATATAGGGGAGTATAAACCAGTCTACCCCACTCTGAGACACGCGTATCTCAGCTCCTCCGCTGCTCTCACCCTGCAGGGTGATCATGATCTTACCCTCGCGCGGCTCGCGATTGCGATTGGGTGCCACGCGGACATCGATCCGCTTGGCTACGGGATAGGGCGTGACGGTGATCCACTCATCGTCACTCTTGGCAGTCCAGAGGTCGGTCCCGCTCTCTACATCGATGGAGCGGGTCTCGCCCCACTGACTGATCGAGAGCTCACTCGAGCCGGCACTACTACCGGCATGAGCTATGATCACCTCCGTGCCCTTACCCTGCATGATGGTGAGCTGGCGACGCACTCCGGATGCCGTCACGACGACGGACCCCAGACGCGCATCGGAGGTGGGATTAGCCTCCGCACTGATGAGGAGGGTGTGGTCATCCTTCTTGGTGACCGAGATCCAGCTATTGGCGGTATAGCAGCTCCAGTCGGAGGCATCCGTCGTCACGCCGATCTCGCGAGACACCTTACCCGGATCAAGTGAGACTATCCCTACCTCCGAGAGGGTCAGGCTCGCCGTCTCACTCAGCTCGTCACCGATCGTGCATCCTGTCTGTAGGAGGAGCAAGAGGATCGGCAGCAGCACCAGGAGTTTTTTTGGTTTACAGCGATTCATAATAATGTATTAAGTGAGTAATAAAAAGGTTCGCATTGGTGTCCGACAGAGCGATCGAAATGCCTCGCACCAAGCTTCACGACACAAATGTACAGACTATTATCGGATCAATTGCTCACTCCGAATGACATTTTTTCTGATTTCATTTGTTTATTCTTCACTTTGGTTGCAAACAAACTTACTTCTCTTTTTTTTCGCCAAAAAGAATATTATTCTTCAGTTAGAGGTATAAATTCGGTACGGAATATCTACCGGTAAAGGCGTCCGAGGGACTATGGAAGTCCCTCGGACGCCTTTTTTTGCTCTCTCCGGAGATCAGAGATGGGGCTTGTCGTCTACCGAGTAGCCGTACATGGAGTCGATCTCGGGCGTGTAGCGCTCGATGATGTGCGCCCGACGGATCTTCATCGTCGAGGTGAGGAGTCCGTTCTCTACCGAGAAGGGCTCAGTCAGCAGCACGAACCGCCGTACCTGCTCATAGTCGGCCTGCTCACGGAGCGTCTCATTGATATGCTCCTTGACGATCCTCTGCGCCTCCTCGCTCTCTGCCAGCTCCTTCGGATCAGTCGGCGCACCCTCACCCATTAGCTCGCTCAGCACCTTATAGTCCGGTACCACGAGAGCGGTGACGTAGTTTCGCTTATCGCCGATAGTGACCACCTGGCTGAAGAGCTCGTCCTGCAGGATCTGCCCCTCGAGGAAGTTCGGAGCGATGTACTTCCCGTTGCTGGTCTTGTAGAGGTCCTTCTTCCGCTCGATGTAGAAGAGATTTCGTTTCTCATCGATCCGACCGAGGTCCCCCGTGCGGAAAAATCCATCGGCCGTAAAGACCTTCGCATTCTCCTCCGGACGCTTGTAGTAGCCGGGCGTGATGGTATCACCCCGCACCAGTATCTCGCCCCCCTCCGACTCATCGATTCTCACCTCCACCGGATCGATGACACGCCCCACGGAGCTGATCACGAAGTCACCCTGACGACTGAAGGATACCGATGCCGTCGTCTCCGTTAGGCCATACCCGTACATGATCGGGATCCCCATCGAGAGGAGCGACCGGTAGACATGCTCATTAAGCGCCGCACCGGAGGTGGGGAAGACCAGCCCCCGGTCGATGCCGAGCTTCTTCTTGATCGTGTGGAAGAAGATGTTGTCGTAAAACTTGTACTGCAGCTTCCGAAAGAAAGGCGTCCTCCGCCCCGTCGAGATATACTTCTCCTGGTAGGCAGTAGCCACACTCATCGACCGTCGAGCCACACTCTGGAGCGACTTAGGTGCCTCCCGTACGTACTTCATGAGCCCCTGATGCAGCTTCTCCCAGAGGCGCGGCACGCTGCACATAAAGTGCGGATGCACCTCCTTGAGCGAGTGGAAGAGCGAGCGGGCATTCTCATTCACTGCTATGGTCACCCCGCACTGCAGGCAGAGGAGGCTAAACATTTTCTCAAAGATATGCGCCAGCGGCAGAAACATCAGCGACACCCTGCCCGGCTTCATGCCCTCGATCACAAGGTGCGCCTTGATAGCGGTGATGATATTGCGCTGTGTGAGCGGGACGCCCTTAGATGTACCGGTGGTACCACTCGTGTAGAGGATAAAGGCGATGTCGTCGAGGCTGTAGTCTGCCATCCTCACCTTCATCTCCTCACGATACCGCTCATACTCGGCATCCTCCATCCGGAGGAAGTCATCCAGTCTCGTGCCGTCGAAGGGCCTTCTCTCGCTCGGCTCTATGCAGACCACCGTGCAGTCGAGATCCTTCACCACCTCGCTCACCATACTGTGCTGCCTGTCGTCCCCCACGAAGATCAGCCTGATCTCCGCCTCCGTCACGATATGGCGGATCTCTCCTGCAGCGGAGCTGGCATAGATGGGTATGCTGAAGGCGCGGATCTGCTGCACGGCAAGGTCAAGGGCGAGGAATTCCGCCTTATTCTCCGACAGTATCGCCACCCCCTCCTGCGGACGGATCCCGAAGCGAAGGAGTGCCGCAGCCATCCGGTGCGTCAGGTCGGCAAAGGCCTGCTGACTCATCTCATGCCACGTCCTGGAGGCATTATCCCGCAGGAGCAGGCAGGGGGCTGTCCCCCCGTAGCGCTCTACATTAGCATCCGGCAGCTGACACAGCGGATATATCTCAGGTGTATGGCTCATGACACTTATCAGTTGGCAAACTCATTAAATCAAGGCGTCTCACTTCCGCAAGACCCTTACTGAGACAAAGGTACACAAAAGTCCTATAGTGAGAATAATTACTCCCTCCACCCCTCTCCCCCACCCCACAAAGCATATTACACTATATGTCGAACAATGGGTATAATTGCACTATTAACTAACGAAAAGTGTGACTTTTGACACTTTTCGGCACTTAATAGTGTATTATGGAGATCAAGAGAGACATAACAGACCACCTCATCGGTTGGAAAGATTCCCCTCACAGGAAGCCGATCCTGCTTGAGGGCGCTCGGCAGATCGGCAAGACCTGGGTGATGGAGACGTTTGGAGCCGATCACTTCGACTACTACGCCAAGTTTGACTTCGACCGTCAGCCGGAGCTCAAGTCAGTCTTCAGCACCTCCAAGAAGCCGGAGCGGATCCTTAAGGAGCTTGCCCTCTATACAGATGTTCCGATCGAGGCAGGGAAGACACTCCTCATCTTTGATGAGATACAGAAGTGTGAGGAGGCCCTAAATAGCCTCAAGTACTTCTACGAAGATGCTCCTGAGTACCACATCCTGGCAGCAGGGAGCTTGCTGGGCGTGGCCGTGAAGCGCAAGAGCATGACCGTACCGGTGGGCAAGGTAAGCCTGATGCACATGTACCCGATCACCTTTAGAGAGTTTCTGCGCACGGCAGACCCAAAGACCTTTTCCTACGTGGAGGAAATGGAGCAGCCGGAGCATCTCCCCGAGGTCATCCTCAATAAACTCAACACCGAGTACCGACGCTACTTGGTCTGCGGAGGTATGCCCGAGGCAGCCACTGCACTCCTTGATGGAGAGGGAATGGAGCGCGTGGAGCAGGTCCTACAGGACATACTTGATCTCTATGAGCTGGACTTCTCCAAGTATGCAGAGCCTCGCGACATCCCTCGCATCCGGTCCGTATGGCACTCGCTACCCTCACAATTGACAAAGGAGAATAAGAAATTTATCTATAAAATCATCCGAAGTGGCGCCCGATCCAAGGACTACGAAGACGCACTACTCTGGCTCGAGGATGCCGGTATGATCTATCGGATATTCAATATCTCCAAGCCCGGGCTGCCCCTCTCCGCATACGAGGACCTGAGAGCCTTTAAGGTCTACGCGTGCGACTGCGGCCTGCTGCGCCGACTAGCCAATCTCCCACCCTCCACCGTGATGAGCCCGAGTGCCAATTTCACGGAGTTTAAGGGAAGTCTGGCAGAGAATGCGATCCTTCAGTCACTCATGCCTCTACTCGATAATCGTCATCCCAATTACTGGACATCAGAGAATAAAGCAGAGGTCGAGTTTGTGATCCAGTGGGGCGAGAGGATCATACCCATAGAGGTGAAGGCGGAGAACTCTATCAGCGGAAGAAGCCTCGGAGTCTACACTGCGAAGTACAGCCCGGAGAAGCGCATCCGCTTCTCTCTTCGTAATCTACAGTACAATGGTGGACTACTCAGCTGCCCCTCTCCGCTCGCCGAGTGGTTCCCTAAGCTCCTGGGTCTATAGAGGTATACTGCCGGGGCTATTCGGATCTCCCCTATCCTCTTTCTCCTATCAGCACTACCAAGCCCCGGAACACACTGGCTGAAATGGGCGACACAGCACCATAGCACACAATTAAGTGCCGAAAAGTGTAGTATTGACACACTTTTTGGCACTTAATTGTGTGCTACAAGCGAATATAATAGCTTCATTGCGCCGTGGAAAAATAGACCCTGTGAGTCAGCCGATTATCTAATACCGATATTAGTGTCGACTAATACCGGTAGTAGAGCTCACTATTATCGGTAATAGTGAGAGCTCTGACCAGTGGTGCACATTCGCCTGAGCCAGGTATGATCAGGATGAGCCTGGAGAGCAGAGTTTCTCTCACGCCGCCAATGGCCGGTGACTCGCTTTGCGTCGAAAGTTACCTCGTGCTATCGCTTACCGGGCGGGGGCGGAGAGGTGGGCTTTGGAGCAGAAGTGGGCGGCGCGGGCAGTGGCGGCTTCTCTTTCGCCCTCAGCATTCTTGATCCCCACGTAGGTGCGGAAGTAGAGGTAGGTGGCGCTGATCGCCTCTCGCGCTCGGGCATCGAGGGTAAAGCTCTTGCCCTGAGGGCCGAAGGAGGCGCGGATGGCTGACGATGCCGGAGTGGCGTGGACAAAGGCGCCGAGACGCTCCGAGGCCTCAAGGGAGAGCGTCAGCCGCTCATGGGTCACCCCGCCGGTGCGGAAGCGGTAGTTGAGCGCTTTGTCGTAGGGAATGGTGTCGCTGAGGACGTAGGTCCCACCCGTCTCCTCCATCAGGCGGAGGTAGGTGACGCCCTGAGCCTTGGGGGCTGAGGTGCCGGCGATGAGCTGGATCTTGCCGTCTGCCTTGATATATGCATCGAGGAAGTTTGCCTCAGGATTGGCAGCGGAGGGGTCGTAGCCCTTGTACCGGAGGATGTTCTCATCCGGCATGCGGGGGTACTCGATCAGCTTGAAGAGCCGCTGCAGCGAGTCGAGTCGGGCAACGCCCTCCTCGGCGAGCGACGTCATTCGGATCGAGTCACGCCTTGCCGTCGCTGTACGGACAAGCTGCTGCAGATGGAGTGCCACCTTACGCGTCTCCACGGCACCGCTGTAGGTGCGGTGGAGGGAGTCCAGCAGCTGAGCCGAGTGGCTGTAGTCGGAGTCCTGATAGGCGATCTGCGCCTCGGCAAGGAGATGTTTGGCGGCGCGCTCCTCCTTACTGACGCAGCTGGTAAGGACGAGGAGAATGATAAGTGCAAGTGTCGGTCTCATGGTGATAGTCTGTCGTAGGTATGATGTCCTCGGAGGTGATACTCGAGGAGAATAGATCTGTGATAGAGTCGGCTGTAGGCGCGCTCCAGGTCGCCGCCACTTCGCACGGGGCGGAGCTTCCGCAGCTCCCGCCTGGCACGCAGCACGGCTCGGGCATCGCCGAGGTGTCCGCATAGGAGGAAGTGGAGAGCGGCGATGTGGTCGAGGAGCCACCGCTTCCGCAGCGTGGAGCGGAGGACCCGCGAGGGGAGGTTTTTCCGCAGCATCAGGATGTTATTTCGGAAGTTGAGGAAGGTCTTCCGCGGGTTGTCGGCGCTGAGCGACTTCCCACCCCAGTGGTAGACGACACTCTCGGGGATGACGTAGAGGTCGTGCCCGGCAGCCTGCCAGCGCCAGCAGAGGTCGATCTCCTCCTGATGGGCGACAAAGGTCTCGTCGAGTCCTCCGGCAGCGAGGTAGGCCTCCCGTCGGCAGAGCATGCAGGCACCGCTGGTCCAGAAGACCGGCATCGGCTCCGTCCCGTACTGCCCCCGATCCTCCTCGAGGGTGGAGAAGAGCCGCCCTCGGCAGAAGGGGTAGCCCAGCCGATCCATATAGCCTCCGAGTGCGCCGGCGTACTCGAGCCGCTTCGGCTCGCGCTCCCAGCGGATCGTAGGCTGGACGGAGACCACCTCGGGGTGGCTGTCGAGGAAGGCGACAAGCGGCTCCAGCCAGCCCTTGGTCACGAGGACGTCGTCATTGAGGAGGCAGATGTAGTCGTACCCCTCCAGCTGAGCGATGGCGCGATTGTACCCGGCGGCAAAGCCGAGGTTGCTCCCGAGCGGAAGCGCCACCGCCCGCGGGTAGTCCCGCGCCAGTATCTCGAGGGAGTCGTCCGTGCTGCCGTTGTCCGCCTCGACCACGTCTGCCAGCTTCGGGTCGGTATGCTCGAGCAGAGTCGGGAGGTAGTGTGGGATCAGCGTGGAGCCGTTCCAGTTGAGTACGACGACGGCAACCTTTTTCCTCATACCGGTACGCCCTCCACTAAGTCCGGATGTCCCGGTACCACGTGATCCGCCCGGACCGTGACCACCTCGCCTGTCAGGTCGGGGCGGTAGGGGATTCGGACGCGGAGATAATTCTCTGTATAGCCATAGAGCCAGTCGCACCCCTCCGGCTCCTCCACCAGCAGCCGCCGCTCCGTCCCCACCTGGCTCCGGGTGAAGTCGCTCAGCTTGCGGTCGCTGATGGTTATCAGTCGGTGCGCCCGTCGGTGCTTCTCCTCAGGCGAGACCACAGGGGTGATCCGCAGCGCCGCGGTGCCCTTTCGCTCACTGTAGGGGAAGACGTGGAGCTTGGAGACCGGCAGCCCGGCGATGAAGGCGGCGCTATCCTCGAAGTCCGCCTCCTCCTCGCCCCGCATGCCGACGATCACGTCCACACCGATGTAGGCGTCCGGCATGAGCCGGTGGATCAGCTCCACCTTGTGGGCAAAAACCTCCCGCCGGTAGCGCCGCCGCATCAGGCGCAGCACCTTATCGGATCCGCTCTGGAGTGGGATGTGGAAGTGTGGGGCGAAGCGCTTGCTCCCCCGGACGAAGTCGATGATCTCGTCGGTGATGAGATTGGGCTCAATGCTCGAGATGCGGAAGCGGTCGATCCCCTCTACTTCGTCCAGAGCCTCTAAGAGCCGGAGGAAGGAGCTGCCGGTGTCTCGCCCGAAGTCCCCCACATTGACCCCCGTCAGGACGATCTCCCGCCCGCCGTGCGCTGCCACCTGCTCGGCTCGGCGAACGAGATCCTCCACCTCTCCGCTGCGGCTGTGACCGCGGGCAAAGGGGATCGTGCAGTAGGAGCAGCAGTAGTCGCAGCCGTCCTGCACCTTGAGGAAGTGGCGCGTGCGTCCCTCGGATGAGACACTGGGGACGAAGGTGGTCGCCTCCTCATACGGCGACACCTCCACCGTGTCGACCGCACTCAGGTGGTCGAGGTAGTGGAGTAGGGCGCCCTTCTCTTTCGCTCCCAGTACCAGGTCGACACCGGGGAGCTTGGCGTACCGCTCCGGCTGAAGCTGGGCCGAGCAGCCGGTGACGACGATCACCGCATCGGGATGGTCGCGGTGGGCGCGCCGGATCAGCTGCCGGCTCTTCCGGTCCGCCACCGAGGTGACGGAGCAGGTATTGACCAGCACCAGGTCGGCCGGCTCGCCCTCCTGGGCGAGGACCATGCCCCGCTCCAGGAGTGCCTGCCCGAGGAACGAGGTCTCGGCAAAATTGAGCTTACAGCCCAGCGTGCAGAGGGCGACGCGCCGCCCCGTGTATGTAAATCCTTGCTCACTCATCAGGATACAAAGGTACCAAAAAGAGGGAGCGGCCAGATAGAAACAAAAAAAGCCCGCCCATACCCGATTGCCTGGGTATGGGCGGGCTTATGCCTGCGGAGAGTGAGGGATTCGAACCCCCGGTAGCTTGCACTACAACGGATTTCGAATCCGCCGCATTCGTCCACTCTGCCAACTCTCCTTAGATGCGTGGCAAAGGTACGATATTTTTCGCTTAGAATCCGAACTGCACCTGCGTCCTGATGTGGTGCACCGGTCCGAAGCCCTCGTCAGAGCCTAGGGTGCCGGGGACGCGGTACTCGAGCTGCCAGCGGCACTTCTTGGCGAACCATCTCTGGACGCCCACCGTGCCTGTGAGGAGGCTCTCGCTCGCGCTCCGGTCAGTCCTGAGCCAGTCGACCGCTCCGTAGAGCTCGAAGCTCCTCGGCAGGTGTCCCACCACCATGACATAGGCTCCGTCGCCGATCGTCTCATCGGTGTCTGCGATGAGGTACTCGGCGGAGAGGGTGACAGGACGGTAGTCGAGGCTGAGACCGGCGCTGATGCTGCTTCGCTTATAGGCATCTCCCGCCTGGATGGCTCCCCGGGTGCCCATCGCATGCATCTCGCCACCGAGGTAGGAGGTGTGGAGGGTGATGCCGCGGTAGGGGCGGACGTAGAGCGCCCCGCCATACATCTTGGTGGTGCCGAGGTCGAGGGTATTCATCCCCTGACCATTCATCACGGCGAGCTTGTAGGAGAGGATCTTGCCCCAGAGGTCACCCGACAGCTCGAGCCCGATGTCTCGACCCGAGGTGCCGCGGTAGAGCGGGTCACCGCTGACGCCGGCAAAGTAGCAGGTGGGCATGGTCCAGCCGGAGGTGAGAGGGAGGAGAGAGGGCGGGATCTGATTCTCCATGCCGAAGGGGGTCTTCATCTCGCCGATGCGGACCCGGAGCTGGGGCATCAGGGTGTACTGCAGCCAGAGCTCCTTGAGCTTCGCCGGGCTGTGCATCTGGAAGAGGATCCCCATGCTCCAGCGGTCGGTGATCTGACCCTTGGCTACAAGGTTGATCTTATTGATGGCAAAGGTATTGGTCCCCCGGACATCGGGGCCGAAGGCAGCGTCGTAGTAGGTCTGCCCCCATCCAGTGATGGTGATGCGGTCACGGAGTTCGCCTGAGTCCTGCGCGACGGCAGTGAGTGCGAGACCGCTGATGGTGAGTAAGGTAAGGAGTATTTTCCTCATGATTATTGATGAAAAGGGTTAGATCGTCCTGACTAAGTCGTCCATACTCTTCCGCTTGCGGGTCGGCTGCTTGGCGTCGGGGAGTGGGTAGCCGAGGGCAAGGAGGGCAACCGGAGTCTCCTTCCCCATCTCCAGTCCCATGTCCCGGGCGCAGAGGGGTCGGTCGAAGGCGTTGATCCAGACGGAGCCGATCCCGAGGTCCTCCGCCTGGAGCTGCATATAGGCGATGGCAATGGCGGTGTCGGTGTAGAGGGAGTTGTTTTGCTTATCCGGATAGACGTATGCGGCGGCATCCTCCCCCACGATCAGGAGCACCTCCCGGGCGCTGCGGAAGTGGGCTCTATCGTACCACTGCTCCGCTCGATCGCGCATCTCCCGGCTGCGGATCCGGTAGATGCGGAAGGGCTGATTATTGCACGCTGTGGGGGCCTGCACCGCCGCATCGAGGATCAGCTGCATATCCTCCTCCGGTATATCGCGTGTCGTATCGCACTGACGGACGCTGTAGCGCTCCATCACTAAGTCTCTGAAGTCCATTTGTCTCTGCTCTATGGAGTAATCTCCCCCTCTTCCACCGGGTGGGGGAGTGACCCTTGGATGCAAAAGTACCTAAATTCGTGCGCATCTGTTTTTATGATAATTCAGTATCTTGCTCTTCCAATAAGTAAGTAACGTCACTCGCAATGGATAAGGAAAGTACTACCTTCAGGGGCAACGATCGAGTCCTCTTCGGATTTATCTGCGGTCTCCTCTCCTTCTGGCTTTTTGCCATGACGCTCCTCAATGTGAGGGGCGAGATGAATGCAGACCTTGGGCTCTCCCCCTCGCTGCTCAATCTCTCCGTCTCCATCACCTCCCTCGTCTGCGGGATACTGATCGTGCTTATCGGTGGTCTCGGAGATCGCCTCGGGCACACACGGATGACCCGCCTCGGACTGATCCTGGCGATCATGGGGGCAGTACTCATCGCCCTGACACCCGGTCACTCACCGCTCACGGCACCGATCCTGCTGCTGGGGCGTATCTGCCAAGGGCTGAGCGGCGCCTGCGTAATGCCCTCGACGCTGGCACTGCTGCGGGTGTTCTGGGACGAGAAGGGGCGACAGCGGGCGATTAGCCTCTGGAGTATGGGTACCTGGGGTGGTACCGCATTTAGCTCCCTACTCGGGGGATATATGGCACAGTGGCTCGGCTGGCGGTGGATCTTCTGGCTCGCTGCGGCGGTCGCTCTCCTCGGACTCTTCCTCATCCGAACCCTGCCCTACTACCGCCCGGGGAGTGACGCGAAGGGCGGTCGGGATATCCCCGGCATCGCCACGCTGATCCTCGGTATCGTCAGCCTGCAGCTCTATGTGACCGAGGGTCCGCAGTGGGGCTGGGTGGATGTCAAGTCTCTTGGTCTGCTCCTCATGGCGACGATCTTCATCCTCCTCTTCATCGGCATCGAGCGGGGCGCCAAGCACCCCTTCCTGGACCTCCGAGTCTTCCGAAACTCGGTCTACAGTGGCGCCACGGTGGCTAATTTTCTCCTCAATGCCTCCACCGGTATCATCATCATCGTCAGCAGTCTCCTGCAGCTGGCCTCCGGTGTGCCGGTGGATCAAGTGGGGCTGATGTCCATCGGCTACGGCGTGTCGATCCTGCTCTTCATCCGTGTGGGGGAGAAGCTGATGCAGCGCTATGGTGCACGACTCCCGATGCTCCTCTCCTGTGGCACGGTCGCAGTGGCCCTCTGTCTGCTCCTCCCTACGAATGCTATGGCAGATACCTACATGACGCTTGTCGTGATCGCTTACTCGCTCTTCGGTGCCGGGCTGGGCCTCTTTGCCACCGCCTCCACCGACTCGGCTCTGGCGACACTGCCGGAGAGCAGGACCGGTATCGGCTCCGGGATCTTCAAGATGGCCTCCTCTCTCGGCAGCTCCTTCGGCATCGCAATCTCGACGGCGATCTTCCAGGACATAGCCTACTCCGCTGAGCCGATCACCCTCCTCAGCGAGGTGGTCACCTTCGTCGGACGACAGGACAACGTCACGATCCGTCAGGGGGCGATGGCCGCCTACCTCTACAATCTCATCATCATCGTCATCTCCTTCGCCGTCATCTACTACACCATCCCCAAGGGTCAGGGCAAGACAACGGCAGCAAGCAAGGAGTGAAGGCAGTGCAACAGTCAGAGTGCGGTGAAATACTTGATCAGAATATCTGAGTCTTTGTCAGCCTTGTCTAAAGGCATCATATAAGAGTTCTCCGATATAACATCAAATCCGCCCCCTCCACTCGTGACATACTCTGATAGGGCTATGGTGTAGTCTCTGCTATCATCCAGACGGACTCCATTTACGTAGATGGTCAGGGCCTCATCTGACGAGGTGACCTCTACTCCCGCAAGAGCTGCATCCGCACCATCGTTTACAGCTTTCTCTATGAGTCTACGTATGGAGCGACCCGGAAGCCTCACAGGAATAATCCGATTCTCATACGGGAGGATAGAGTATATATCTCTCAGGGTGATATCGCCATCGGTCAGATCCGCACGGATGCCACCACTCTGTACCAGAGCCATATCTGTCCCATAGTGCTCTCTGAAAATCCCTGCTACCATCTCCCCTATTTGGTGTCGTGTACGAATATGATCCAGTGGCACTGTCCCCAGCCGGACTCCCAGTCGGGACGCAATCTCATCGTTAATCGCCTGGACTCTGCGCTCAAGCCTCTCATCAGGCTTCACTGCTGTGCTAATGGGATGTACCGAGATGGCCTGACTGCCCTGCTCGCTTGGTAGAGATATCTCTATCAAGTGTCCCATGTTACCGCAGCCATCGATGATCATTTTATCTCCAACGAAGTGTACGTTGGTGATGTACTGGGAGGTCTCCTCGCCCAATACCAGATCGACCTCAGGACACTCCCTCAGCAACTGCTCATTGAGCTCGCTATTCATTTGCGTAATAGCGATGATATAGTCTACTCCTGATAGGTGACCGATGGCACTCTTTGCGCAGTCCATGATGTCTCTCTGGGTGATACCAGAGCGAGGCGATGAGGTATCTACCTTGTCGACCAATCCGATGATCCCGATACTGGTGGATCCAATCTTGTGGATGACGAATGGAACACTTCCGTCAATCGGACTACCCTCTGTGGTGAGCGTGTTGCTGCTTATCCAGGTGAACTTTGACCGCCTTGTCAGTGCCTGGGTGTTGTCGAGACCGTAGTCAAAGTCATGCTGACCATAATTGGCGTAGTCAACGCCAATATCACCCAAGAAGTCGACCATAACGGTGCCTCTGTAGAGCTTGCCGGCAAGGGTGCCACCGCCCAGGTCTCCCCCAAATAGTAGTAGGGCATCCGGGGAGGACTGCCTGATGGAGTCCACGACTGTCTTCATCCTGGCGACACCTCCGAGTAATCCCCCCTCTGTGGAGACCATATCCGGCTCATGGGCATCATTGAAGTACAGGATCTTCACTGCTTCCTCTTGTGCTGATAGGGCAGTACAGTTAGCTATCAGTGTCAAGATAAGAACTAAGTATTTTCTCATAGTGCTGCTTAAAAATGATTATCCCACGCCACCATCTCTCAGGAGGCATGGGATAATGGATAGTAAAGTGACTAAAGTATCAGAAGTTCATCGTAGCAGAGAGAGACCAAGTGCGGCCGTAGCCAAAGGCCACCTGGTTCTTCTTGTTGATTCCCTTCCAGTTATTCTCTTCCTTGGCATCAGCAGCGTAGTTATTGAAACCGCGTGCGATGTACTTAGTGTCAAGAATATTGTTGACGTTGAGCCTGAAAGAGAGTCCCTTCACAGCACTTGTGTCACTGAATCTGAGTCGGTACGATACGCCTCCGTCCAAAGTGCTGTACGCAGGCATCTTCAGGTTGGTTGTACCCTCCTTTTTGAAGTCTGTTGCATTAATAGCAGAGTAGTTCCGGTCGTTGTAATACCAGTTCAGGTCTGCACTCAGTCCTTTGTAAATACGTGCCTTGGCACCAAGTCGGGTCTGGAATTGTGGAGCACCGCCGATCGGAATATTCTCGAGATACAGCTTCGGCTTCTCTCCCTGTACAGGACGATTGAGATCATCGTAGATATCAGCAACGGCGGTACTTCCGTACTTCCAGTTACCATATGAGATCATCCCGAAGACGTCGAGGAAGTGAGTCGGGTGAGCAGTCACCTCAAGCTCGACACCACTGTGGACTTGATCCACATAGGTGCGCGCCTGCCTTCTATCCTCACCTATATTTGCGCTAAAGGACTGATACCTGTCTTTCCACTGTGTGAAGTACGCATTCAGGACAGCTCTGACGAGAGAGGAATTGAATATGTAGCCACCCTCAACACTTGTGATGCCCTCATTCTTGATACCCTCCTGCATCTCATTGGCACGGGAAGTATATGCATTGGGGAATAGTGAGGAGAAGAAGGGCTGACGGGAGAAGTAGCCGGCATTGATGAAGGCATTGTTATGGGTGTCAAACTTCCAGTTGACGCCTCCCTTGATATTACCACCCCAGCGGTTAGTCCACTTGGTCCACTGCTCAGCGGTAGGCACCTCGAAGTACTCGTGACGCTTATAAAACTGACTGGAAACTGACCCCTGCACAAATGCCGAGATATGCTCATTATTATACTCTGCCTGACCGAAAAGTCCGGTCCAGCCTACGTGGCTATCGTAGTTACGATTTACCTTCTGAGCATTTTGCATCTCTGAGATGGCAAGAGGATTGAGACTTACCTCGTCACCCACAAAGACGCCTGCGGAGTTCATATCTACATTCTCGTAATACGCATCAGCACCCAGCAGATCATTCACAACCCGGTAGTGCTTGCCGACATAGGTACGGAGGTCGACTCCGGCATTGAAAGTCCAGTTGTCTCCCACCTTTGCATCAAGGTTGGAGAGCAGACCATACCAGCTGTGGTTATTCATCGAGGAGCGAAGTACAGTACCTCCACCACGCTCTGTCACGACATGCTTGCCATTCCAGTAATGATTCTTGCTGTCAAGATTTGTCCCATCCCACTCAGGTACACTTTTCTTGATACCTTCTACGGTTTCTCCTCTATTTGCCTTGACGAGGTCATCCACCTTGATCAGACCGTTCTCGTCATCAGGGATTTTATAGTGTGGTGTCCCGAAGGTGCCGGTACCACCTCCAAAGCCCCATGATCCATAGAAAACCGTGGAGAGTGAGGTCTTATCGCTGATTTTCCAGTCCCAATTGAGATTCGCAACAGGCTTGTGATAGAAGTTTCTGGAGAAACTATACGGCTTACCATCAAGGTATCCCCAGTTGGAGTTGTAGCGGGTGCCGAATTTCTCGTAGGTGTAGATGTTCTCCCTAAAGCCCTGGTTATGTACCTGGGGTGCCCCGGTGGTAGTGAAGTTGAAGGAGTGCTTGTCATTGAGCTTATATCCAATGGACAAGAAGTAAGTCCCTCCATATCCGGGGGTGCAGTCGATGTATCCATCACCGCGCCAGTAGGAGACGAGAGCACTGATGGCCCACTGTCCCTGCAGACCGGAATCATAGCTGATGGATGACTTGAAGTATCCATCGTTACCGGTCACAAACTTAAGGCTTCCACCCTGATCACGGTCAGCTGCCTTGGTGACAATATTAGTCGTACCACCGACGGAGGAGATTCCGATCTTGGAGGATCCGAGACCTCTCTGCTGCTGTACGACAGAGGCTACGTCAGCGACGCCGGACCAATTGGACCAGTAGATACCACCCCACTCCATGTCGTTGACCGGCTGACCATTGATCAGCACGAGGACATTGGCTTGGTCAAATCCGCGCACAGTGAAATAGGCATCACCATAACCACTATTATTGATGGTATGTACACTCGGGACACCCTTGAGTGCCTCGGGGAAGTCGAGGTTACCCATCTTCTCTGTCACCTGAGGGCCGGTGAGCGTCGTGGCAGCAATGGGTGTCTGCCGGTCCTTGACGATGTCGATGAGGCTGTTGCCCACGACCACCACCTCGCCAAGCATACTGGCGTCCTCCGCCATCTCGATCCGTCCTAGGCTCCTCTTCTCCGGAGAGACGGCGATCTCTCTAGTCTTGTATCCTATGTAGGACACCACGATAACGCCCTTGCCATTGATGCTGATGGCAAAGTTGCCATCGATATCTGTGGAGGTACCATTAGAGGTTCCCTTCTCCAGGACGATAGCTCCCGGGATGCTCTCTCCCGATGTAAGATCTACGACCTTACCGGTGTAGCGCGTCTGTCCCATGGCTACTGCTTGTAGCAGCATAAGTGCCAGGACAGCAAAGATTGCTCTCGTTCTCATACGCTGAATTCTTAAATACATTATGTTGGTTGATTACTTCTCACCTTACTCGCCTATAATTTTGTGCAAAGATAACTTTAAGAGGTGACAATTCAGTTACTTTTGCTCTCCATATTCTTGACAGATGCCTTGGAGGACAATCGATGATCTCACAGAGAGACATAACCATTGGCTTACCGGAGGGGGGCGGGCTGACAAAAAGGCACAGATATCCTGTCTGAAAAAATGTCGTACCTTTGTCACCACGTGAGCCCGGGTGGCGGAATTGGTAGACGCGTTGGTCTCAAACACCAATGGAGTAACATCCGTACCGGTTCGATCCCGGTTCCGGGCACATCAGAGCGAGCCTTCTTGGACAAATAGGTCCGGGGAGGCTCGCTTTTTGCACTTATGTAGATGGGTAGCTTTTTTGGTACCTTTGTTAGAGTAAAATTGCAATAGGATATGTCACCATTTACCATAATCCTTCTCCTCATCCTGGGGGTGATCCTCTACTCCCTCTGGCCCCTGATCCGCCAGATAGCGCGCATCGGAGCGGTCCACCGAGAGGTCAAGCGCGAGTACCGCCGTCAGGAGGAGAAGGCTCAGGAGCAGGCTGCCCGTGAGCAGCACGCCCGTAAGAGCAGTGCCGACATCCTCCGCGAGGCGCAGCATGACCTCGGCGGTGGGGCCTACGTCGACTATGAGGAGGTGGATGACGAGACAGGCAACCATAAGTAATCACTAATCACTTAGATAATACAGTACACTATGAAGATGACTGAACGACTGATCGCCGCTATCAACGAGCAGATCAATAAGGAGCTCTACTCCGCTTACCTCTACCGCTCTATGGCCCTGGACACCGCAGAGCGCGCCCTCGATGGCGTGACCAAGTGGCTCACCCTGCAGTCTCGCGAGGAGATGGGACACGCCGAGGCGATGATCTCCTACCTCGAGGGACGTGGCGTGCGCCCCGAGCTGAAGCCGATCGCTGAGGTGCCCAATTCCTTCGGTACCCTCCGCGAGATCCTCACCCAGTCGCTCCGCCACGAGCAGTCCATCACTAAGTCGATCGAGGAGATCGTCAAGATGGCCACTGAGGACCACGACTACGGCGTACGCATCTTCTTCGAGAAGTTTGTCGTAGAGCAGGAGGAGGAAGAGGAGAACGCACAGCACAATCTCGACCGCCTCGATCTCATCGGCGAGGGCGCCGTTGCCATCTTCGACAGGGAGATGGGCATGCGCGAGTAAGAGATATCGAGTCTATCGGCGTGAGGATGGGTGACCTGCCCATCCTCACGCTTTTTTTTGATGAAATTGCGGAAAGAGATCTCTTATCGCAAATTGGCACCGCCCCTCACAAAATTATGGGTACCTTTGGTCAAACACCAAACCAAATCACAACACAATTATGAAATCAGATATCGAGATCGCCAGAGAAGCGAAACTCAAGCCGATCCAGGAGATCGCTCAGTCCCTGAATATCCCCACAGAGGACTTCCTCCCCTATGGTCACTACATGGGTAAGATCAGTCTGGATGTCCTCAAGGAGAAGCAGCACGGTGCCGGACACCTCATCCTCGTCACCGCCATCACGCCCACCAAGGCCGGTATCGGCAAGACTACCGTCTCCATCGGACTCGCCCTCGGGATGAATCAGATCGGCAAGAGGGCGATCGTCGCCCTCCGCGAGCCCTCCCTCGGTCCGGTCTTCGGCATCAAGGGCGGTGCTGCCGGTGGTGGCTACTCCCAGGTGCTGCCGATGGATAAGATCAATCTCCACTTCACCGGAGACTTCCACGCCATCACCTCAGCCAATAATACCATCTCCGCCCTCGTCGACAACTACGCCTACCGTCACCGCAACGACGATCAGGGTCTCTCCAAGATCACCTGGAGGCGCGTCCTCGACGTCAACGACCGCAGCATCCGCCACATTGTCACCGGTCTCGGGGATGGTAATGGTGAAGTGAATGAGACAGGATTTGACATCACGCCCGCATCCGAGATTATGGCGATCCTCTGTCTCGCCAAGGATATGGACGACCTCCGTCGCCGCATCGACAACATCGTCGTGGGGTACAAGAAGGACGGCAGCCCCTTCACCGTAGGGGACATGAAGATCGGCGGTGCGATCACCGTCCTCCTGATGGACGCCCTACAGCCTAATCTCGTCCAGACGACCGAGAATACCCCCGCCTTCATCCACGGCGGTCCTTTCGCCAATATCGCTCACGGCTGCAACTCCGTCGTCGCCACCAAGATGGCGATCCACTACGGCGACTACGCCATCACGGAGGCAGGCTTCGGTGCTGACCTCGGCGCAGAGAAGTTCCTCGACATCGTCTGCCGTCAGAATGGTCTCCAGCCCGCTGCCACGATCCTCGTCGCCACTGCCAAGTCCCTCAAGCTCCACGGCGGAGTCAAGGACGCTGACCTCAGCACGGAGAATGTGGAGGCGCTGAAGAAGGGCTTCTCCAACCTCGACCAGCACGTGGAGAACATGCGGAAGTTTGGACAGAGCGTCATCATCTGCATCAACCGCTTCCCCACCGATACCGAGGCTGAGCTCGAGGCAATCCGCCTCCACTGCGAGGAGCTCGGCGTACCCTTCGCCGTCAATAACGCCTTCTCCGAGGGCGGTAAGGGAGCCACCGAGCTGGCACAGGTAGTCGTCGACACCATCGACAACCACCCCTCTGAGCCCCTCACCTTCGGCTACGACCTCGACAGCCCGGTCAAGGAGAAGATCGAGGCCCTCACCCGCGAGATCTACCGTGCTGACCGCGTAGTCTACGACAAGAAGGCCATTAAGGCGCTCAAGATGATCGACGAGCTGGGCTACGACAAGTTCCCCATCTGCATCGCTAAGACGCAGTACTCCTTCTCCGACGACGCCTCCCTCCTCGGGGCTCCGAGAGACTTCGAGATGCATGTCAATGACATCGTCGTCACCACCGGTGCCGAGATGATCGTCGTCATCATGGGCAGCATCATGCGCATGCCGGGGCTCCCCAAGGTCCCCAATGCCGAGAAGATCGACATCGTCAATGGTGAGATTGACGGTCTGAGCTGATCGCCATACTCAGCTGACTAATCGAGGGGGCTGTACCGGACTACCGGTGCAGCCCCCTCCTCTATAAGACCTTTGCAAAATGGTCTTTCGCCGAAAAAGCGGTGCTTTTTCGGCAGGGACTTTGCAGAATGCCCCAGATGCAAGGAACTGAGAGTAAGGGCGAAGGAAGTGTGCTTACGCACATGACCAAGCCCGAATCTCGAAAGTGACGCCGCAGATGGGGTATTATGCAAAGGTCTCTCTATATATACGAGTAGCTCAGAGCTCCTCCCCGCAGCCCTTTGCGAGTGCAAATATACCACCTCCCCATCCACCGCTATCTCTTACAGTCTCCCACTGTCTCTTCTCTGCAAGAATTGTGGACTTCCCTACACTCCCGATCCGCCTCCTGTAGGTAACCCCTTACATTTGCGACTCACTACATCTCGAGACATTTCCTATAAGGTGACCCGCGACGATATACGGAGCAACGTCCTCGCCGTTGGTATCAGTCCCCGTTCATCTGCTTTAGATAAGTAACGAGGATATTATACTCCATTACTCGCATAGTGTGTTCCATATAGACAAAGTCAGGAGTACCATCAGCTAATGTGGGAAGCATAATGATTTGCCTCTTCATACGCAGGGCGTTGAATTTATAGCCGTAGGCGTACTTACTACGTTGCTGAGCAATCGCATTGGAGAGATAAAGGAGAGTATACTTATTATTCGCTGTCTCGTCCTTCCAGCGCACACGCTTCACATCGTCAGAGAAGAGAGCTTCGTAGGGATGATAGAACGAAAAACCAACACTGCCATTATAATTCACACCCAGAACCTCTTTGTCAAGACTTGCATTATCATTGTCTACAAATCCAGTAACACCATTACACGCCTCTGATGATCCTACGAATGGGCGATTTCCTATTGTCATATCAGCCTTAGTAAGTCTGACCCCATTAGAAATACGTAGAATATCTTCCATGAAGAAAGGTCTTATTTTACCCCCCCGTTAACATTCGTTTGTATTTCTTTGGTTTGAAGTAGCGCAGTGCTTCGCTAAGCGTGTCATGTTCTACCTTCTTCATAAAGTCAGACATAAAGTCCCAGTCTGGCGTACCATCGGGTTTGACAGGCAGCATCAGCTTGGAACGCCTCATCCTAATAGGTCTCCATTTCTTGGCATAAGCAAAAGACTCTCCTGCTTTCTGTATCGATGGGATGAGGAAGGTAGCAAGTTCTTTGCTCATTACCTGGTCTTTCAAATACACAACAGTAATATCGTGGCTACAAGTAAATTCGCTCGATTGATAGTAAGCATGCCCCACGGAACCATTGTTAGTAATGGCAATGCAACCTCCTGCGTAAAAACGTTTTTCTACATCATTCATGGAGTCTCCCCCAACCTTGTCTCGAAGTCGCACGTTATCCTTAGAAGTCATTCCGGTAACGCCATTGTTATACTGGGTCGCTCCGAGAAAAGGCAGTCTACCGTTCTCATCCATTGATGGTTTCTTGTTATAATAACCATCAACGATGTAAAAGACATCCCTAAAATGAAACTCCTTCCATTCCCTGTCTTCGAGTGCACCAAGGGTAATGATATGCTCAAGTAGTCGTGCTTCCAGTATGGGAAGAACTTCTGACAAATGTTCTTCTTCTACTTGCTTCATATAAGCTTCCATAAAAGCCCAGTCAGGTGTACCATCGACTTTGATAGGAAGCATTAAGCGTTCTCTTGAAATGCGTAAATCATTTATTTCTCTGTTGAAGCTGTATTTCTCGGAGAGTCTACTGATGATAGGGAGCATAAAGAGGTAGACATATTCGTTTATTCCTTCTTTCTGGAGTGATGTTACGTGGTCGCTTGCAACGAACTCAAACTTTTGAAAGAACGCACTTCCAACACTTCCACTATTAGCAAGGCTTATGCAATTAGAGAATACACGTACCTTTTCCTTATTACCAATGAATCCATCTATTCCATTGTTTGTTGCGGTGGATGAAACATACGGGATAGTGCCTTCTATATGGTCATCTTTTTTAAGTCTTTTACCTCTTTGAATATGAGTAAAGACATCAGAAAAATAAAATTCTCTCCACTCCCTGTCAATCAGCTTTAACCTCTTACTCATCTTCTGCTGTGTTTTCGAAGAGGTAGCCTCTTCCGTGAGTAATCATATCGAACTGAAAAGTGAGATAATCCGCCATCGTTTTACGGAAGTCCTCCTCAGAGGGGATCTCATCGTTGAAATAGTAGAACGAATGCAGCCATTCGTCTTCCGGCTCTATGGTAGTCTCCACACAGAATTTACTCTCTGCCCTTACATCTCCATTCCATACTTGAAGGAGATGCTGCTTGCGATCTTTGGCAGTGCCATTGTCCACTAACCCCACATGCTTAGCTACAATGAATCCATCGTCCTCGAAGTTGATGAACTTGCACTTCTTATCCTTAGGGTGTGGCACGCCTGCCGTAAAGATGGCGATACAAGGATTTGTCCCTACACCGTAGAAGGTGTTATTATTGAGCGTTATCACCCCCTCGAGTGTATGATGCTTGAGGATATTACGCTTGATGGTCTTCTCTGTGGTAGTCTTACCGGTAACGGAAGACTGCGGTATAATGACGATTGCCCTGGCGTCCTCACTTAGGGAGTCAAGCAGATGTTCTGTAAAAGCAATTTCGTACTTATCAGGATCATCCTTACTTCCCTGAGAGTAGGGAGGATTCATCATTCCGACGGTGCAGTGCAGCTCTTTTTGGATCTTGCTCGCAGACTCAGCAAGGAAATCACGGTTGTGCAAATTACTCTTACCGTCTCCACGCAAAATCATATTGGTGGTAGCAATGGTAAACATGTAGTCCTGAAGCTCTATACCCATCAGTTGTTCCTTTCGGATAGAGCGTTGTAGGCTTAGATCATCTGTCTGACTTAGCATCGAGTGCATTGCAGCGATAAGAAAGCCTCCTGTGCCGCAGCAGGGATCAAGTACTCTGTCAGTGGTTTTCAGTCCTACCAAGTCACAGAATAGCTCCGTAATGTGTCTTGGAGTAAGCACAATTCCCAGATTTTGCCCATCCTTACCTGAGTATGCCATAAATTCCCCATAGAACATACCTAAGTAATCATCAGAAGATCGGGAGTAACGGATAGAGCGATGAATACTCTCGCGTAAGAACTCGGTGTACTCTCGCAGGAGAGTTTTCTTACTCTTTGGGTCTCTATCGTTGATCTTACGATTATCTCTAATAACCGCAAACTGTGCTAAAATCTTATCTCGTTTAGTAGTGGGCGAAACATTGGCTCGAGTAAGATTGGCTTCGATGGCATCATAGATCTTCTTACCATCAGAAGTAACTGTATCGCCGGTAAGGTCGTTTATGGAGAACCCCTTAAAACTCTCCTCTCGAAGAGCTAACAAAATCCCGGAAACCACAAGCGGCTTCTCTTGATTGGTCAGACCTCCTTTCCACAGCATTTCGTGGAGTGTTTCGGCGTCTTTAAGTATCTCAGCTGTAGTCTTCTCTTCCTCACTTTCTTCCTGTAAGATCTCTCGATGATAATAATAGTCGATATTATCCTCATTGAACGAGATAAAAGTCTCCACGTCAGCCAACTCTGTTGGATAGAGACTGTCATCCAAGAAGATTGGGGTAATACGATGACGTTTTTCATCACCGGAGACTCCAATAGCTATGACCTTCTTGTAATTTGTATGATAAATGATATGCCGTCCATAGTGCACTGCGCCATTGACGGCATATCCCTGCTTGCTTGCGATGTCATCAAGGATATTATTATCCTTATCTCGATGCTCGTGAAATGCGATGTTCGCTTTATTCTCGATGACCAGCACAAAGTCTTTTACGACCCCTACAAACTCAGGCTTTCCTACTTTTCCTGATCCTGCCTTCGAGGCCGTCTTCAGTGCTTTCTCTATCTCTGGTATGTCAGAACTTTGGTAGCACAGGTCTATATCAGCCGACTTAAGCAGCTCATATACCCATATATCCGTTTGTGCCTCTTTGTATGCCATTTTTTCTCTTAGTTCTTCTGTGATTCGCGTGAAGCCTCGCATTTTAAATGCTTACTAAAGATATTGCTATGCTCTTGCCTCTCTAGAAATGGTTTTGTACCCGCTACTGCAACAAATTTATGAACATAAAATGAATAAAACGAGAGCATACTCGACACCAGAGCAGAGGAGAAATGTCCTCCATTTTTTAGTGGACATAAGAACAGAAAAAGGGATAAACTCAGCACTTCAGGCGGAGTTCTGAGAGTCAGGGTGTTGTATTGAGAGCTTTCTGGGGTCATTCTATTACCGGTAATAGTGTCGACTAATATCGGTAATAGTACTTTCTATTACCGGTATTAGATCTCTTCCTGAGGGAGCAGCGCAAGGCCGTTTCCGGTCGACGTGCGCCCTTCGCCCCGACTCCCGCTCCTCTCATCCTATTATACCTTTAGAGAGTTAGACTTGATGTAATGCTGTAAAGGATGATGAGGAAGGGTGTGGAAAGTGTTGGTGAAACAGTCAGCCCACCGAGGAACGCCCTCCTCAAGCGACTTTGACCGGCTGCCCCAAGTGTGAGTGGGGCTGTGGAAAAGTGGTGGATAACTTCTGGGGTAAAAGTTTGGTCATCCGGATGGCTTTCTGAGTTCTTTTTTTCAGCCAGATAAGCAAGCAAAATCCGAGAAAAAGTTTTCCACACCTCCTAACACCCATTCCTCCTCTACTGACACTCTACCAACACCCAATGTTAGGATAGGATAAAAAGTAACAGTCCCGATACGGCCCACTGAGGTAGCCTATTATGAGTCGCCCTCTCGGGTGACTCACCCTCTGCCCCCTCTTCTGATAGACACAACTGTATGTGTCCCACCCTTCGACCGGTAGAGAGCTTTAGTCTGCTAACCACCATACGCCCGCTTTTTCGGCGAAAGACCATTTTGCAAAGGTCTTACTTAGTGTAACCGATATGTCATATTGATTAAGGATCGTTGTAATATAGATATCTTATTATTGCGTGCGAATGGAGTGGAAATTTTATCAATAATTTATATACATTAGAGACATTATTATGAGTCTTAGGAGAGGAAGGGTACTACTGTGGTGCGTGGCTACAGGTCTTTCACTACTATCCTACAGCCCAAAGGTTTCTGCAGTCGAGTCCTTAATAAGCAGTAGAGAGGAAAGCGAGCTGACCAAAGGCACAGGAAACCTATCAGGTGTCATTCTTGATGAAACCGGGTCGTATCTGCCAGGGGCGATCCTGACATTGGATAAGGATAATAGATACACCGTTTCTGCGGCCGACGGTTCGTTTGTGTTCCTTGGTGTACCCGCTGGTACGTATACTCTGAGCGTTAAGTACATTGGTTTTGAGGAATATAGTTCGCAGGTGACCGTAATCGAAGGCAAAAATAGTAGCATCAAAGTAAAGCTGAAAGAGTCTACCTTTACTACCGGAGAGGTGGTAGTTGTAGGTGAATTGGCGAAAGGTCAAGCTCGTGCTATAAATACTGAGAGGAGTAATAGTAACATCACCAATATGGTCTCTGCTGACCACATCGGTAGATTTCCTGACTCCAATGTGGGTGATGCGCTGAAGCGGATCCCCGGTATCACCATGCAGAATGACCAGGGAGAAGCCCGCAACATAGTGATGCGAGGCTTAGCACCTCACCTCAACTCCGTCACCCTAAATGGTGGGCGTATACCCAGTGCTGAGGGAGATAACCGTAACGTGCAGATGGATCTGATACCCAGTGATATGATCTCAATGATAGAGGTAAATAAAACCCTGCTGCCCGATATGGAAGCCGATGCTATCGGAGGGTCGGTCAATCTGGTGACCAAAACAGCACCGAGGAGTCAAAACCTATCCATCAACGTGGGTGGTGGCTATAATATGATCAGGAACAGACCAACCATTAATGGTTCGCTCACCTATGGCAATCATTTTTTTGATGAAAAACTGGGTATGGTTGTTTCGCTCTCCTACCAGAATAAAGATTATGGGTCAGACAATATTGAGGGGGAATGGACGTCCAAAGACAGCAATGTCTTTTTGAAGGACTTTCAGATCCGCAAGTACGATGTGCAGCGCATTCGCCGTAGCGGATCCATCAATATGGATTATAAGTTTAATAGCTCTCATTCTATCTACCTTAAGACGCTTTACAACTGGCGTGATGATCGGGAGAATCGCTTCCGATACCGTATGTCCAAGATGAGCTTGGGGAAGGATGGTACCTATTCAGGTCGGATTGATCGCCAAACCAAAGGAGGGATAGACAATGACCGCAATCGCAACCGTCGGTTAGAGGATCAGCGTGTTTACGACATCGCTTTGGGCGGTGAACACTTACTGAGGAGCAAAATGGAGATGAATTGGGGGATCTCTTTTTCCAGAGCTTCCGAGCATCGACCCCACGAGCGGTATATCAATATGCGACAGAAGAAAGTACTCTTTGGGCAAGACCTTTCGGATACTCGCTATCCTATGGTGACAGCACAGAATGAGTCTTTAGATAAGTTTGGCTTAGATACGCTCTCCGAGTCTGAGCAAATGACCTATGAAAATGAGTGGGGAGGCAAGCTCAATTTCCGCTTTCCCTTTTCTGTTATTCCCAAGCAGAAAGGCCGTATCCGTGTGGGAGCCAAGATCCGATTAAAGGAGAAGGATCGTGACAATATCTACTATGAATATGAGCCTAAAACCAGCTTCCCCTCGTTTAAGGAGATGGATCTGGTAGAGTGGAACGACCCGAAGTTTCTCAATGGTAAAGGCTATGTACCGGGCGTATTTCCAAGCAAAACATTTCTTGGGAGTCTAGAGCTTAATGATCCCAGTAAATATGAAAGCGAGGCAATCCTCAGTGAATACTGGACAGCCAATTATAATGCCAAAGAAAATATTTACGCCGGATACCTGAGGTGGGATCAGAATGTCACCAACCGATTTGTGATCATCACAGGGCTACGTATTGAGCACACAGCGATTGACTACATTGGACATACCTTAGTTGAGGATCAGAAGGGCGAAAATGTGAAGGACAACAATAGCTATACCAACTTTTTCCCCAACTTGACCTTCAAATACGAGCCCAATAAGAGGACAGTACTCCGAGCTGCCTACTCAACCTCCATAGCACGCCCCAATTACTATTGGCTGGTACCCTATATGAATATCTCTAATGCCGATCACAATATTTCGCTTGGCAACTCAGATCTCAAGAGTACCTATGCCCACAACGTGGACCTAATCGCTTCGTATTACCCCGGTAATGTTGCTTCACTCTCCGCAGGTCTTTTCTACAAGCGTCTTAATGACTTCATCTACACCTATGCTACCAGTAGCTTTACTCACGATGACTTTGCTCAGCTTTACCCCGACCGCCACAACCCCATTCCAGAGGGTGAGGAGTGGGATTTCAAGACACATCACAATGGTGAGTCGGTAGATATATATGGGCTGGAGGTATCCTACAATCGCCAGCTTGACTTCTTGCCCTCGTCTTTTTTGCGGCACTTGTCTCTGTACCTAAATTATACCTACACTCACTCCAAGGCTTCGGGTATCACTAATGAGGATGGTGAAGAGCGTAAGGGTATGATGTTGCCGGGATCTGCACCCCATACTGTCAATGCTTCTCTGGCGTATGAAGACAAGCACTTTACTGCACGGATCTCATACAACTTTACAAGCTCTTACGTGGACGAATTGGGCAAAAATGATTTTGAAGATCGTTATTATGGAAGCCAAGCCTTTTTAGACTTCAATGCCAATTATAAGATCAAGCCTAATTTGCAAGTATTCTTTGATGCCAATAATTTACTCAATACCCCTCTCTATTACTATCAAGGCGAAAAGGATCGGCTGATGCAGTTGGAGCTTTATAAGCCTGCATTTAACGCCGGCATTCGCTGGAATTTGTAATTCGTTCAGATGATTAATAGTATGACAAATAAGATTAATAGAGTACTTATTGCCCTCTGGTTATTATTGCTACCCTTAGCCGTAGCGGCCCAAAGGACACTCTCTGAGGTGGCTGAGGCAAGCGATGATGGCTTTAACTTCCTTGTTATCACCGACCAGGGTCGCAATGGGTATTACGACCAAAAAACAATAGCTCACAGTATGGGTGAGCTTGCCGGTAAAGGAGATGCCGAGTTTGTACTTACTCTGGGGGATAACTTCCACTACATAGGTTTGGAGAGCGTGTCTGACCCGCTATGGATGACCAATTTTGAATTGATCTATGACCATCCCGAGCTACAAATCCCATGGTACCCAATTATTGGGAACCACGAACAGAAGGGCAATGTGCAAGCCATGATCGACTACTCTAAGATTAGTCGCCGGTGGGAGCTGCATAGACGTTATTATTCTCTAAGCTTCAGGACTGATGAGGGAGAGACTGTCGACCTCTTCTTGCTTGACACTTGCCCTCTAATCGATAAATACCGCAATGATGCTGAGTATAAAAGTGTGAAGGGGCAAAGCAGAGAGGAGCAATTGGCATGGCTTGAGAGTGGATTAGCCGGTAGTAATGCAGACTATAAGATTGTTGCCGGCCATCACCCAATCTACGCCGACACCAAAAAAGCGGACTCCGAGCGACTGGATATGCAGAAATATGTCGCTCCACTTTTGGATAAGTATCATGCCGACCTCTATCTATGTGGTCATATACACAACCATCAGCACATAAAGCGAGATAGTAGCAGTGTAGACTATGTGGTGGTGACCTCGGGTGCTCTCTCGCGAAACGTGAAGCCGATAGAGGGGACTCAGTTTTGTAGTCCGGTGACGGGGTTTGCATTCATCTCCATTAAGAGTGGTCAGCTTACGATGTATTTGCTGGACAAAGATGGGAATGAATTGTATCACTTTACCCGCTCAAAAGCCACTCATACATCGTGTCGGTAAGAGTAATTTGCTGGCTCCTCGGATGAAGAATCTCTAATCAGTAAGCGAGTAACTATTAGAATTATTGCTGTCCGATAAAAGTTTGTCGGACAGCAATAGTCCTTAATAATACGACCCCATCAGGGTGCCGCACTTATGTCTGAAGTATGCATTTAGGGAGAGAAAGAGACAGTAAGAGACCGGAAGAGACAACCTCTTCCGGTGGAGGTGGTACATTTGCACCACTGAAGCGTCCGGAGAAGGGTCTACCTCTCTTATGAGACCTTTGCATAATACCCCATCTGCGGCGTCACTTTCGAGATTCGGGCTTGGTCATGTGCGTAAGCACACTCCCTTCGCCCTCACTCTCAGTTCCTTGCATCTGGGGTATTCTGCAAAGTCCCTGCCGAAAAAGCGGAGCTTTTTCGGCGAAAGACCATTTTTCAAAGGTCTTCTTATGCGCCACTGCTGACCGCATTAGGATAAAAAAGAGCCTACCCGTAGGACTACGGATAGGCTCTATGTGTGTACTATGTAGGCGTCAGAGCTTGGCGACCTGCTCCTTGAAGCACTCTCCGCGGTGCTCGTAATTCTTGAAGAGGTCAAAGGAGGCGCAGGCGGGTGAGAGGAGCACCACATCGCCCTCCAGCGGGTGGAGACTCTGCACGAGGACAAAGGCCTCCTCCATCCCCGTCGCATCGAAGGAGGGGATAGGCAGAGGATCGAAGGTGGTGTGGAGCTTGGCGCTGTCGGTGGTGAGGTAGATCAGCGCCTTGCACTTCGCCTCCACGAGCGGTTTGATCTCCTCGTAGTCGTTGCCCTTGTCGGTACCGCCGAGGAAGAGGATCGTCCGCCCGTCAGGCATCGCCTCGAGGGCGTGGCGGGTGGCATCGATATTGGTCGCCTTGGAGTCATTGATGTACTTCACCCCGTGGAGGACGCGGGTCAGCTCCATGCGGTGCTCTATGCCGGTGAAGTCCTCCAGTGCCTCGGTGACGGTGCCATCCTCGAGGTCGGGGTCGAGCCCCAGGGCGTGGAGCACGAGGCAGGCGGCCATGACGTTGCAGGCGTTGTGGGGGCCCTTGAGCTGCAGGCGGGAGTAGTCGATGAGGCACTCCTTCCCCTCGGAGAGACGGATGTGGATCGTCTCGCCATCGAGGTAGGCGGCGGTGTCGGTGCGGGTGAGGGAGAAGGAGAGGGCGTGCGCCGCGCTTGGATCCCTTCGGGCGAGCATGGTTGCTGTCTCAGGATCATCGGCGTAGGTGATGGCGTAGTCCTCCTCGGTCTGGTTTTGGAATACCCTTCCCTTGGCATCGGCGTAGAGCTCCAGCTTATGGTCGTACCGATCGAGGTGGTCGGGCGTGATATTCATCAGCACGGCGGCGTGCAGATGGGTGTCGTACATGTGGTCGAGCTGGAAGCTGGAGAGCTCCATGACGTAGACCTTGTGCGGATCGCGGACGAGGCACTGGGCGAGGGAGAGACCGATATTGCCACACGCCACCGCATCAATGCCGCACGCCTGCAGGAGGTGAGCGGTGAGGGTGGTGGTGGTGGTCTTGCCATTGGACCCCGTGATGCCTACGAGGATGCTGCCCTGGGCAACGTGCTGAGCGGCAAACTCGATCTCTGAGACGATCGGCACGCCGGCCTCGATGCAGCGCTGCACCACGGCGGCACTGTCGGGGATGCCGGGGCTCTTGATCACCCTCGTGGCGCGCTCAAGCTCGGGGAGGGAGTGTCCCCGCTCCTCGATCCGTATCCCATGCTGGAGCAGCAGGTCGCGGGTGGCATCGCGGAGGGTATTGCTGTCGGAGAGGAGGACCTTATGTCCTAGTCGCTTCGCCAGGAGGGCGGCCCACATGCCACTCTCGCCCCCTCCCAGGACTATGGTGTATTCCATACTATTATTATCTGAACTTAAGTGTCGCAATCGTCAGCACCGCCAGCACGATGCCTATGAGCCAGAAGCGGGTGGTGATCTTCGCCTCCGGGATCGGTCGGTAGGGCCGCTGCAGGAGGGCGTCTATGCTGCCGTCACCGGGCTTCTGGTAGTGGTGATGGAGGGGGGTCATCTTGAAGACCCTCTTCCCCACGCCGGTGTGTCGCTTGGTGTATCGGAAGTAGGTGGTCTGGATGATCACCGAGAGCGTCTCCACGAGGAAGACGCCACAGAGGATCGGCAGGAGCAGCTCCTTGCGGATCACGATGGCAAAGATGGCGATGATGCCACCCAGCGTCAGGCTCCCGGTGTCGCCCATGAAGATCTGTGCGGGGAACGAATTGAACCATAGGAACCCCGCCGTCGCACCTATGAAGGCGGCGGCAAAGACCACCAGCTCCTCCGCTCCGGGGATAAACATGACGTTGAAGTACGCTGCCATCTCGATATGGGAGGAGATGTAGGCGAGGATCCCCAACACCACACCGATGATCGCTGAGGAGCCTGTGCAGAGGCCGTCGAGCCCGTCGGTGAGGTTGGCACCATTGGAGACCGCCATGACGATGAAGACGAAGAGCAGGCTGACGAAGATGATGGTGAAGAGCTCACTATTCTGCCCTATCCCGAGCCACGGTGCGATGGCAGAGTAGTCGAGGTTGTGTCCCTTGACGAAGGGGATGGTGGTCTGGAGGGACTGCGTCTCTACGGTGGCAAACTGGGTCACCACCCTACCCTCCTCCAGCACCTGGCGGGCATTTTCCTTGATCACCACCGCCGGGGAGGTGAGGAAGACGAGCGCCACCAGTACGCCGAGACCCATCTGGGCGATGAGCTTGTAGCGTCCGGCGAGTCCGTCCTTATTTTTCTTGAATACCTTGATGTAGTCGTCCGCAAAGCCGAGCCCGCCCAGCCAGAGCGTGGCGATGATCATCAGGATGATGTAGATGTTGTCGAGCCGACAGAAGAGCAGTGTCGGGATCAGGATAGCCGCCAGGATGATCAGCCCACCCATCGTGGGGGTGCCCTTCTTGGAGAGCATGCCCTCGATGGTGTAGGGTCGCACGGCGTCGCTGATCTGCTTCTCTCTCAGGAGGGTGATGATCTGCCGACCGATGACGATGGAGACGATTAGGCTGACGATGACGGCAAAGGTGGCGCGGGTGCTGACGTAATTGAATACCGCCGACCAGCGGAGGTTTTGCGAGGCGAAGTAGTCAAAGAGGTAGTACAGCATAGGCTACTCGCTCCTTCGCTCCTCGTCCTCAAAGACGCGGTGCACCTCCTCCACGTCGCTGAAGTGGTGCCGCACCCCATTGATCTCCTGGTAGGTCTCGTGCCCCTTGCCGGCGATGAGGATGATGTCTCCCGTCTGAGCCATGGTGCAGGCGGTGCGGATCGCCTCCCGTCGGTCCACAAGCCGGAGCGTGGAGGAGAGCTGCTCCCGGGAGAGTCCCTCGCAGAGGTCGTCGAGGATCTGCCGCGGATCCTCATCGCGGGGGTTATCTGACGTGAGGATCAGCAGGTCGGAGTACTTCGCTGCGGTGGCGGCCATGATCGGTCGCTTGCCCTTGTCGCGGTGCCCTCCTGCCCCCACGACGGTGATGACGCGTCCGTGGTGGACCCGCTGCAGGTCGGTGAGCGTGGTGAGGACGTTGTCCAGCGCATCGGGCGTGTGGGCAAAGTCGACCACGGCATAGTATCCCCGCTTGGAGGCGAGGGTCTGGAAGCGTCCCGTCACCGCTGTGAGGGTGCTGATCTGGCGGAGAGTCTCCTCCTTTGGTGCCCCGAGCAGTCGCGCCGTGCCGTAGACGGCGAGGAGGTTGTAGGCATTGAAGGCGCCGACCAGTCGCACAGAGATCTCCTCCCCGTCGATGATCAGATCCGTCCCGTCGAGATGCTCCTCGAGGAGCCGTCCCTTATAGTCGGCACTCCGCTTGAGCGCGTAGGTGTGTACCTGGGCGCGGGTATTTTGCACCATCACCATCCCATTCGTCTCATCGAGGTTGGTGAGGGCAAAGGCTTCCGTCGGCAGTTCGTCGAAGAAGATCTGCTTGGCTCGGAGGTAATTGGCAAAGGTCTTATGGTAGTCGAGGTGATCCCGAGTAAGGTTGGTGAAGATCCCTCCGGCGAAGGTGGTTCCGCCGATGCGGTGTTGGTGGATTGCAATGGACGAGACCTCCATAAAGGCGTAGCTGCAGCCCGCCTCCACCATCTCGTGGAGGTACCTCTGGAGCGTCAGTGCGTCGGGAGTGGTGAGGTGGCTCGGCGTCGTCTCATCGTCGATGCGGACGCAGACGGTGGAGATCAGCCCCACCCGGTAGCCCAGCTTGCGGAAGAGCTCATAGAGGAGCGTGGCAATGGTGGTCTTACCATTGGTCCCGGTGACGCCGACGAGGCGGAGCTTGTCGGACGGGTGGTCGTAGAGATTAGCCGCCACATCCCCCAGGATCACGTCTGTATGCTCGACGCGTATGTAGGCGATCCCGGGGCGATACTCGTCGGGGACGGTCTCACAGATGACTGCTGCGGCACCGCGGTCGAGTGCCTGGTCGATGAATCGGTGTCCATCGGTCACCAGACCGCGCAGGGCGACGAAGAGGTCTCCCTTGCCCACGGAGCGCGAGTCGGAGCAGATCTGCCCGATCTCGATGCTGTCCTCCCCGGCGATCAGCTCGTGGGGGACGCCCCGCATGATTTTACTGAGTTTCATTACCTATTGTGAGATAAAGTGATGATTTAATTCTTAGGCTCCCCCAGGGTGAGACGGATCGCTCCCCCACCCTTCAGTGCCGTACCGGGAGAGAGGGACTGGTGGGTGATGTACCCTCCCCGACCGCTGCAGCTGACCCTCAGCCCGAGGGTCTCACAGAGGTAAAGCGCATCAGAGGTGGCCATGCCGACGACGTTGGGCATCGTATTCATCCGGATGCTCAGGTCGCTGAGGCGCCGGAGACTGTCCTCGGCATGATAGCCGACCCAGTCGGCGCTCCCCTTTGGCCGCTTGACCCCCGTCACGTGAGCCGCCTGCTCCACGCCGCTGCGTAGTCCTCCGCCCATGACGTGGGTAAAGACGGCTGTCGAGTCGCTCTGCACTTCGCCTAAGCGGATCTTATGCTGCGTGGCGCTCACCTGCTCGGCAATGCTGCGGATCACCGCCCCGGGAGAGAGGGAGATATTGCCCTTATAGGGCGCATTGATCACCACCATACAGGAGTACTTCGGCTTCTCGGCCGGGAAGTAGGCGGCAAAGGAGTAGCGGTGGCGGTTATTCATATACCGCCCCGCCGCATCGATGCACTGGGCGGTACCGGACTTACCGGAGACGGTCACGTTGGGTGTATTGATCCGCTTCCCCGTTCCCTGGATCACGACACCCCTCAGGATGCTCTGTAGGGAGTCTATCGCCGCCCGCCCGGCGATCTGCTTATTGATCACCTCCGGCTCGCGCTCGTAGTAGGTGCCGCCGTCGCCGGTGACGCGAGAGACGAGATAGGGCTCCATCATCTTACCGCCATTGGCGACGGCATTGAAGAATCGGAGCGTGTAGATCGGCGGCATCTGCACACTGTAGCCAAAGGAGACCCACGGCAGGGTCCCCGGTCCCCAGTCCTTGATGTCCGCCACGCGGGCGACGGCGGTGCCGGGGATCTCCAGACGAATGGGAGAGAAGATGTTCATCCCCATCAGCTTATTGTAGAAGTCCTCCGGTCGCTTCTCAAATCCCTTCAGCACCGTCTTGGCAACGCCGATATTGGAGGACTGATACATCGCCTCCCGCACCGTGACGCGACCGAAGCCTCCCCCCTTCCAGTCCACGATCGTCAGCCCCTTGCGGTAGGTGTAGCGGCCGCTGCCGGTGTCGACGGTGTCGCTCGGTGTGACGTAGCCCTCATCGAGTGCGGCGAGCATGGAGATGGCCTTGAAGGTCGATCCCGGCTCCAGCAGATCCGCCAGCGCGTGATTGGTTCGCTCGATGTAGTGTCCCTCGCCCGCCATGTCGAGATTGGAGAGCGCCTTGATCTGCCCCGTCGCCACCTCCATGACGATGGCGCAAGCCCAGGTGCCGCCATACTCCTCGAGGGCGCTGCGGAGCGCTCGCTCGGTGATGTCCTGTATGGTGACATTGATCGTCGTGTAGACGCTCATGCCATTGGTCGGCAGCTTGATCGGGTCGCGGATCCAGCGTGGGGGGACAAAGATGAAGGCGTCCAGTCCCTGCTTCCCGCAGAGGACGGAGTCGAAGGCGAGCTCCAGACCGCTATTGCCGTGCGTGATGCCGAGGCTGTCGGGGTCGCGCCGGAGACTGCCGATGGTTCTCTGGGCAAGCGAACCGTAGGGTCTGATGCGGCGGATGTATCGGGAGGTGGTGAAGCCGGAGACATTCCGATTGCGGGTGCGGAGGTAGGGCATCCGAAGCATCTCCTGCAGCTCGCTGTGGGTCACCTCGCGGGTGGCGACACGCCAGGAGCGGCTCCGCTTACTGTACCCCTGCATCAGATGCTGGCGGTAGCTGGCGGCGGAGCGGTCCTTGAGGAGTCGGGAGAGGTGGTAGGAGAGGCTGTCTACGTTATGGGTAAAGAGACTGTCCACAAAGCCTCCCGCGCGGAAGTCTATGCGGGTGTCGTAGTAGGGGACGCTGATCGCCAGCGGGTGGTCCTCGTCGGAGTAGATATTGCCCCGGAGTGGCTGTGAGGGCTGATTGGCGCGGCGCATGTTGGCATTGAGCTTACTCCACGCCGGAGCGTCGGTGGTTGCTGTCACCAGCGTCTTGCCAAATATGATCAGACCCACCACCAGGAGCGCCCCACCGATCAGCATATAGGTCCGGTAGGACTGTCGCAGCCTGTGCCTCTTCTGCCGCTCCTGCTTGGATAGCTTCTGCTCTGTCTCTTCCACCATTTATATCGCCTCTCCCACCGGCTATCGGTCGATGATGATGGGAGGATTCTTAGGGATGGAGATCTCCAGTCCTTCCTCACTGACGCGGCTCTCTATGGCGGACAGGCGCCTCGCACCCATCAGCGTCGACGAGGTGGATACGTACTCCATCCTCAGCTCGGTGATCTCGCGGTCGAGCCGGTCCACCTTGCTCTTCTGTCGCAGGCTGTGGTACGAATTGAAGATACTGACAAGGCAGAAGAGTGCCACCGCCACCACCCATCTCAGGGTCCGCGTGTTCATCGAGCGAACCAAGTACTTCCCCTCCCAGAAGTCGCCTAAGCGATCCAGGAAGGTCTGACGATTGAGCTTAAACTTGGGCTTCTTCTGCCGATTCCTCTCCATCTTATTCTACTTTGAGCAAAGGTACCGATTTCACTTCATAATATGCTCCGCAAGTTTCGTCTGAAAAGCCTTGCCAGCTAAACCCGGTTTTCAAGTACTGCGGACGCAGTGTCCCAGGGAAGGGGATGGATTACGCCTCGCTGATGCCCTGGTCTCGGAAGTGGTGCCAGGCCGCCTCTGCCTGAGCGCGAAGCATCGTCAGACCATTGGTTATGCGGCAGCCGTGCGCCTGTCCCTCTGCGAGGAAGGGGGTCACCTCCGGCTCGTAGGTGAGGTCGATGAGCAGCTGACCCGGGTGGAGTGCGTCGTAGGGTAGGGGAGGCTTGGCACCGGGGTACTTGGCGCTGCCGAGCGGGGTCGCATGTACGATCAGCGGGGTGCGGGCGAGCTGCTCCGGGGTCAGCTTATCGTAGGTGAGTCCGCGGCTCCTCGATACCGTCTCGGAGGGGATGCCCAGCTGCTCGAGCGCCACCCGGACAGCACAGGAGGCACCACCGCTGCCGAGGATCAGGGCGGAGGAGGGTAGGGGTCCGGCGCCGATCTCCTCTCGGAGTGAGGCAGCAAAGCCCTCCACGTCGGTATTGTAGCCGGTGAGGAGCCCCTCCCGGCAGGTGACGCAATTGACCGCACCCACCGCTGCTGCGACCGGATCGAGCTGGTCGAGATAGGGGATGACGGCGGTCTTGTAGGGCGTGGTGACGTTGAATCCGTCCCAGTGGTCGGTCCGGCGGACTTCGGAGACAAAGGGCTCCACCTCGGGACGATCGATGAGTCGGTAGGTGGAGCCGAGGAGTCCCTCACGGCGAAAGATCTCTTCGAAGAGCTTCGGTGACTGACTGTAGCCGATGTCGCGTCCGAGTAGACCGAGGTGGTAGACTTTTTTCATCACCTTCCGGAGCGATTACGACTTTACCTCACCCCAACTGCTGCGATCGAGCTTGCGGTAATTGACCGCCTCGCCGATGTGGTGGGTCAGCACCTCGGGCGATCCCTCCAGGTCGGCGATGGTGCGCGACACCTTGAGGATCCGATCGTAAGCGCGCGCCGAGAGGCCATAGTGGTCCATGGCGCGGCGGAGGAGCTCCCGCCCGGCAGAGTCGATGTGGATGTACTCCTTCATCAGAGCGGGGGTCATCTGGGCATTGGTGTAGACGCCGGGGATATCCCTATAGCGTGCCGCCTGTATCGCCCGCGCCCTTAGCACTCGCTCACGGATCGCGGCGCTCGACTCGCCCGGCTCTCGCGACGAGAGCGCCTCGAAGGGTACCGGCACGATCTCCACCTGGATGTCAATGCGGTCGAGTAGGGGACCGGAGAGGCGTCCGAGGTAGGCGGAGATCTGCCCGGGGAGGCAGGTGCAGTCCTTTGCCGGGTTATTGTAGTTGCCGCAGGGGCAGGGATTCATCGATGCCACGAGCATAAATGAGGCGGGGAAGGTGATCGTCCCGCGAGCTCGTGAGACGGTGACAATCCTATCCTCGAGCGGCTGACGAAGCACCTCCAGCACGTGACGGGAGAATTCCGGCAGTTCGTCTAAGAAGAGTACCCCATTGTGCGCCAGAGAGATCTCACCGGGCTTGGGGTAGGTGCCGCCGCCGACTAAGGCGACGCCAGAGGTGGTGTGGTGGGGGGAGCGGAAGGGTCGCTGCGTCATCAGCCCGCTGTCGGGAGGCAGCACGCCGGCGACGGAGTGGATCATCGTCGTCTCGATGGCCTCCTCTTTCGTCAGCGGAGGGAGGATCGCCGGGAGCCGCTTCGCCATCATCGACTTGCCGCTGCCGGGCGCACCGACCATGAGGATATTGTGATTGCCTGCCGCAGCCACCTCCATGGCGCGCCGCACCTCCTCCTGCCCCTTTACGTCCGCAAAGTCGAGCATGCTGTCTATCGAGGTGACGAAGTCCGACTCTGAGGTGTGGTCGGTCACCACGTCCAGTGTCCCGGTGCCGGAGACGAAGGCGAGCACCTGCGTGAGCGTGTCGGCGGCGTAGACGGTCAGCCCATCGACGACCGCCGCCTCGCGGGCATTGGCTCGGGGGACGATGATGGCTCGGAAGCCCTCTCGCACCGCATTGATCGCCATCGGGAGTATGCCGTGGATCGGCTGTATTTGACCGTCGAGTGAGAGCTCCCCCATCACCACCACGCGCTCCAGTGGGGACAGATCCAGGGGACACATTAGCCCGGCGAGGACGACGGCGAGGGGCAGGTCGTAGGCGGCGCCCTCCTTACGGATGTCGGCGGGGGACATATTGATGATGTAGCGCCGTCGCTTCCAGGCGATGCCGGACTCCAGGAGTGCTGCCTCGACCCGCTCCCGGCTCTCCTTCACCGCCGTATCGGGCAGCCCGACGAGCGTGTAGCGTACACCGTCCTGGCACTGCGCCTCTATCGTGATCGTGGTGGCGGAGAGTCCGTTGACCGCCTGGCCGTAGATCTTGGCGAGAGCGTGGGAGGGACCTCTCTCTGTCCCTTCTTGATCGCCGGGATAACTGAGGTCATCCGATAGTTCGATCATTTTCTCTTACTCTTCTTCAGGGGAATGGTGTCGTGGGCGAGGATGTACCGGGTCAGATCGGGGAGGTCCGAGGGGCGATCGATGACGCTCATCAGCGTGTCTACGACGAAGTAGGAGGGGAGCGCCTCCGCCCGGAGGTTGGTGGCGAGCGTCGACGCCTCGCCGATGCTGTCGCTGACGATGAGCGTCCTGCGGTCTGGCTTGGGGAGGAAGGGCGCACTCTCTCCCTGACCGATCAGGAGGAGGATGCTCTTGACGCCGAGGCTATCGGCGGTCTGGTAGAAGGGGCGGAGCAGCGTGCTGTCCAGATCGCTCTCCCTGAGCGCCAGCACCGCCATGAAGTGATCGGGCTTGATGAAGTCCTTGGTGATCCTCTGCTCCGTGCCAAACCAGTCGGGGAAGCGGCTCACTCCGGTCTCGCGACTCAGCCCGAGGGCACTCATGAGATCGGAGTGGCTGTATCGCGCCGTGGAGAGCAGTCTCTCGAGGAGCGACCGCTCCTGATCGGGGTAGCGCCGCAGCCCGTCGAGGGCGTAGAAGAGACTGAGTCGGCGACCGCTCATCCGCCCATAGAAGTCCCTCAGGTCGGGAGTGATGCTGTCGCCCGCCTCGGTGATCAGACGCTGCCACTCCATCACCTCATCGGCGTAGCGCGCCCCCTCGATCTTGCCGGGGCGATACTTCAGCTTGGTGGTGTCGGGGATCAGGACCGTCTCCATCAGTCCGACGGTGTCGGTGAGGACAAGGAAGTCCAGCGTGTCGCGGTCGTAGCGCGCCTTATACTTCCCATCGATCGTGTCGATCCTAATGGCGGTCGTGCCGTAGGTGTAGAGCAGCGCCGGATGATTACCGGGACGGAGGTCGACGGTGAGGGGACTGCCGGCCCGGTCCTTGCGGCCACAGCCGACGAGGATCAGCAGCAGGGTGGTGAGTAGAAGGAGAAAGGGCTTACTTTGCCTCATAAGACTGTAGGATGATGGTGTCGTAGATCAGTGCTCGCTCCCAGTCGGGGATGTCGTACTTACCGAGCAGAGCGAGCGGCTCCCGGAGTCGGTCCGGACCGATCTCCCCTCGGCGAAGAGCGTTGGAGAGGAGCGCGATGCCCTCTGTCCGCTCTCCTGTGGCGATACGAGCGACCCCCTCATAGAGCGGAAGGGAAGAGGAGTGGGCGCGCTTCACCGCCTCCGCCTCCTGACCCGACTCGAGGAGTAGGGCGCAGAGTGTCTCGGAGATTTCCTTGTCCTCCCCGTCGGCGAGGAAGTCCGCCTTGTAGGCCGCCTGGAGTGTCTCCTCCGGTTCTCCCCGCTCTCTCAGCAGTCGGACCCGCTCCGCTACCAGCCGAACCCTTCCCGGACCCTCCACCTGATCCTCCGCCTGACGGATGAAGTCGATGGCGTCGCTCTTCCGACCCAGTTTCACTAAGAGTGAGACCACCCTCTCCGCCGTTCCGCTTCGCATACCCTCCTCGCGGATCGCCTCCTCCAGGGCGTGGAGCGCCTCCTCGTCCCGGTCGTCCATCATGCAGACCACCGCTATGCCGCGCCACACCTCACCGGAGTGGCTCCCGTAGTCCCGCTGCGATCGCTCGTAGAGCCTCCCCGCCGAGCCGTAGTGACCATCGTGCGCCACCCGCAGGGCGAGGTCGCAGAGCTGATCCTCGGTGTAGAGGTCTGCCGCCCGGGTGAAGGGTCCGTCGAGGACGAATGGATGTCCCTCGAAGGGACTGATGAAGTCGCTCGCGTCGCTGTAGAGCGTGTAGAAGCGGTAAGCCCCGAAGAGGAAGTCCCTCATCTGCTCCCGCAGCGTCATCGGCTCGCTCTCCCCGAGGGAGACCCCTCCAGGCAGGTCCATCTGCGGGATCATCCGGTCCAGACCCGGGATGAGGGAGAAGGAGTAGCGATCGGAGGAGACTAGTCGCCGACCACCGAAGAGTGCCGTCCCCCAGTCGGCCAGCATCCTCACATTCCCCTCGATCAGGTCAGGGTGGGTCGGGATATAGGGATAAAACCAATGTGCAGGGCTGCTGAAGAAGGGGAAGACCTTAAGATTCTTCACCGACGAGTACTCCATATCGAAGCGGTCCTTCTGCATATCCCCCAGTCGTCCCATCGCATCGGCGAGGAGGCTCTCTATCTGATCGTCCTGGTGCTCGTCGAGGCTGTGGTAGAAGTTCTGCACCTGATCCTCCATCGTCGCCCCAGGCATACCGCGCAGGTGCTCCCCAAGTCCCTGCAGCTTCGGCAGCACCTCCTCCGTAAAGATCCGGTCGTTCCGCTCCGTGGAGTAGGTATTGTAGAGCTCCTCCACCGCCATATGGAGCTCCTCCCGCAGCCGTCGCAGTGCGGCGAGACCACGCTCCGCCAGCTCCGGATAGAGCCTCACGATCTCGCTCTGATGCCGTCGCCCGCCCATCAGCAGTGCGGGTAGGGCGATCGCCACATCTGCTGGCTCACGATCCTCCAGAACCTCGATGAGGAGAAGGACCTTGGCGGGATCAAACTCCTCACACAGCCCGACAAAGAGCCCTGAGAGGATGATCCTTCGCTCGACCTTATCGGTGGATCGGCGGATCGCCTCACAGTCCGCCTCCGTCAGCCGGTCGGTCACCCAGAGGTAGTCGAAGAGCCGATCCAGTCGGTCGAAGTACCCCGGCTCCCGCCGCATCAGCGGACGCCCCAGATCCTCGGCAAAGTCGTACCCCTCTCCCAGCCGCTCCCTCGCGGCAATGCAGCTGTAGGGCAGCCGCACATTGATCTCCCGCTCCCGCCGTATCAGCGCCATCAGCTCCCGCCCGATCTTACGCAGGATCTCATCCCGAGAGGGATCCTCCGCCCCTCGTGCGTAGTAGCTGCAGAGGAGCCGGTAGGTCTCGCTCAGCTGCTCGAGCCGGCTCTTCTCCGGCAGAGAGCCCTCGCTCAGCATCCTGAGGGCAAGGGCGTAATTGCCCCGCAAGGTCTCCTCGACGAGGAGCCTGCTTCGGGCATCGGTATAGTCTTTCATCTCGTTCTCCGAGGTGGAGTAGGGGTGTCTCATAGGTAAGGCTTAGGACGTCGTGACGTGAAGGGGATCAAGGTAAAAGAGGAGGCTGCAGGCGAGGAGCAGCAGGCCGACGACGATCGTGGCGATGCGGCTGCCCTTTCGCCCAAAGACACGGAGCCAGATCTGCGCCTGAGGATTGGAGAAAAACCACTCTCTGTTAGCGATACCGACCCAGAGGGCCAGCAGCCCGGGGAGGACAAACATCCCCACCACCGCGATCTCTATCAGCAGCCTGGCGGTCATAGGAGCGCTCAGTCGACGGTGAGACGGCGCGCCCGTCCGTCGTCGATGATCTCAATATGGAGCGTCAGAGACTCCTCGTCGAGGAGCGGCATCACCACCTCCGGCCACTCGATGAAGCAGTACTCGCCGCTCTCTATGTACTCCTCGAGCCCGATGCGGTAGGCACCCGCCAGGTCATCGAGCCGATAGCAGTCGATGTGGTAAACGGCGCAGTCGTCCTCGGTGTGGTACTCATTGACAATCGCAAAGGTGGGACTGCTGGTCACCTCCTGGATCCGGAGCAGCTTGCAGATCTCATCGATCAGCGTCGTCTTGCCCGCCCCCATAGGTGCATCAAAGGCCCAGACCCGGTGGTCTCCAAACTTCTCTAAGAGCTCCTCCGCCACCTCAGGCAGCCGGTCGAGGGTATAGGTGATATCGTACTTCATATCGGAATCATTCTCTTCCCACAAAAGTAGCCATTTCCCCCCTATTCTCCCTCATCATCCGGCGGCCCATCGCACCTGCCTTCCGGCGCGTGTCAGACTAATGTCGGTCTGAGTGAAATCTATTACCGGTAAAAGAAAGAACTATTATCGGTATTAGTCGACACTATTACCGGTAATAGAATGGCCTCAGGTCAATGGCCGGAAATGACCACTGAAATGTGAGGTGTATAATAATGTGTGTGAAGTTATAGAGAGCGAAGGTCTGCCCAGACGGTGTCGCAGGGAGATAGCCAGAGAAGCAGTGTGCTATTGTTGCTTGGCTGGGAGTCGGACCTTATTGCTTACGGGGGAGGAGCACCCGGTCGGGGGCGTCCGGCAGAGGATCGAAGGGAGAGGTGTAGACGACGACGGTGCCGGGGACGAGGGAGAGCATATCGGTGAGGACAGCTGCCGCTTCGCTCCGAGCACGAGAGAGATTATCAGCCGAGGAGACCCGCCTCCGCGCTTCCTCCACAGCCTTCAGCCGCATCGCATTCTCCTCCTGGGTCGAGAGCCTTGGACCGATGAGGTTGGTCCCCAAGTCACGGCTCCAGACATCGACGAGGACGAAGCCGCGGGTCTCATCCTCCAGGACCGCCACCTCAGGCTGAGGCAGTCGGACGAAGAGCGTGTCGCCATGCTGTACCGCTGCCAGTCGCTCCACGTCGAAGTAGATCCTCGTCCGGTAGTGTCCCACGCCGAAGGCCTCCGTTCGTCCGGTGCGGTACTGGACCGGCACCACCTCCTCGCTCTCCAGCACGGTCACCCGCAGCACATCGGTAATGTCGGTGATGACGGTGTCGTAGAGGTGGGAGAGCCGGGTCCGCTCCTTTGCCCTCTCTCCTCGCAGGAGTAGGACGGCCCCGACGATCAGGAGGAGAAGCACCGGGATAGCTATGTAAAGCCCTTTTCGCTGCTTACTCATGACGGTCAAATGCTATGTGAACCATCTCGTAGCCTCGAGCATGGAGCAGGCCGCTGAAGTAGGCAGTCGCTTGACGCTCCCCCCTGCGGCAGAGCAGATCGTAGGTGGCACTGCCCGGGCGTAGCCGTGCAGTGGTTCGCCGGGATGCTTCATCCTGCAGCTTCTTTCGTTCCTCAGAGGTGATGGGCCTCTTGGTGCCTGTAACCCGCTCGTGGAGCACCTCGAGCGTGGGAGAGCGACCGGCGAGCTTCACCTCCACAGGCGGCAGGGTGAGCCAGACCTTCTTCCCCTCCACCCGGACCTTATCGATACTGAGCTGACTCAGGTCCATGTAGGCGATGGCGGTGTGGGTAAAGGAGTAGACGCCGATGCGGTCGCCGGGACGGAGGAGATTATCGACATAGTCCGCCGCCTCGCTGAGTGAGCGGATGCCCTCGATCGTGGTGCCGCTGCCGCGGATGATGAAGCTCTCCGTCAGCTCCATCTCTGTCAGCTCAAAGTGCTGGACAGAGCGGATCTCGCCGAGGATCACCTCCTCGTTCGGGGTGCCCTCACCGCATCCGGCAAGGAGGAGGAGAAGGAGGAGAAGCGAGAACCTACTTTTTTTCATCATCATCGGGGACAGGAAGCTTCTCTCTGAGGGAGCAGACGAAGAAGAGGACCATCGATGTGATCTCGATGATCAGCCAGGTGGTGAGCTGGAAGTCGGGGACGTAGATAGGATTGAAGACCGTACCGACGCCCAGCATCAGGATCGCGAGGAGACTGATCCTCGGCTTATCCATCAGCCGCTTGTAGACGTAGTAGAGCGCAATGCCGCAGATCAGCAGGTGCATCAGGTGCATCACCCACGGCAGCCCGCCGTCAGGCATATCCAGCCGGTCGCCTCTCACCCTCAGGAAGAGCGAGATCAGGCAGGCAAGCGACCCGACGGTATAGAAAAACTTATTATTCATATCCACCGACAAAGGTACCAACTCCCCCGCAGGCACAAAAGAGAGACGCCCGCAAAGAGCATTACTCCTCACGGACGCCTCGTCAGTGATAATAGCGATCAGATAGTATAGGAGAGACCGAGAGACAGTGTACCTCTCTGTTGCATATCAGGACTGTAGGTATAGGCTGTCTGGAGAAAGAGACCCTTGTAGTGAGCCCCGACACCTGCGCTATAGATCATATGTCTCATCTGCACGGAGGCACCTATGCGTAGAGAGATCATCTGCCGCCAGAGATACTCACCACCCACGCCCCCATATAGTCCATAGTAGGGGCGGAGGTGATAAAAATACCCTCCGGACAGAGCCAAGCCAAGAGTGTGGTCATCGGTCAGTGCGGTATGCAGACCGGCTCGGAGCGCAAGTGCAGAGGGGAGACTGACCTTGCCCCTCACATCTGTGCTGCCGCCTGACGTCCGTCCTCTGTACGAGAGCTTAGGACCGATATTATCGAGCGAGAGAGCCATCGTACTATAGACGACTTGGTCATCCGCCAGTCGGAAGTTATCCTCATAGGCAACACCGACGGAGGCTGCTACACCTCGTGCTGTCACGCCGACACTACTCATAAGGTAAGAGCCGCGTATGTACCCACTGAGCTTTCGGCTAAGCGCCATTGCGACAGCGAGATCCACACTCCCCTCTGAAGGGGTGAAATGCCCAAACACATTGCCGGTCTCGCTTGTCAGTTCTACAGGTAGGCTTCTCCTTACCCTCCCTCCGAGAGAAATGTCAAGGCCTCTGCGTATACGGTAGCATCCGGCAAAGCTATGTGTCGCTCCTGAGGCATTCTTAGTTAATGGTATCGCTACCACGCTATAGGAAGCAGACCACTTCTCGATGCCGTTAAGAGAAAGTGTGGGGAGCGAGTAGAGTGGCTGACTCGGTGATAGTGAAATGTTTCCGCCCATAGCAATGCTTGCCACATCGGTACTCTCTGAAGGGAAACTAAAAACGCTCTCCTGTGCGTCCAGTGTAACCGACAGAGAAGTTGTGAGGAAACAGCAGGCAGCAAGGATCCGAGTACTGTGTACCATATGCTTTATTACTCTTTTCATAGACTTAGTTCTTCACAATGGGCTTACTATATGTCTTGCTGTCAGCTGTGATCACCAAGGTGTAGCGACCTATAGCGAGGTGAGACGTATCAATCCTGACTACCCTGTCACTGTTCTCTCGGACAGTGACATACCGCTGAAGTACCTCTTGACCGGCAGATGAGACCAGAGCAATCTTCGCTAAATAGATATCCTCAGACAGCTCCACCACAACGTGATCATAGCAGGGGATAGGATACACTCTGTATGCCGGTTCGTCCGGTACGATATCCACTGTAAGTGGTACCCTCACAAAAGCTCCCTTGGCATCCTTTGCCGTCACCTCTAGATGAGCTTTCCCGAATACCAGCCCTTTGAGCTTAAGCACTGAACCACTCAGATCAATACCTATCAGTTGAGGAGAGTAGGACTTGACCTCATAAGAGACAGCATCACCCTCCGGATCAGAAAAATACTGTCTCAGATCCAGCTCTACGGATGCCCCCAGACCCTTAAGACGGATGAGCGAAGGCTCCTTTACGACGAGAGGAGACTTATTCTGTGCTATCTCGTAGGGGATCGACACCATCGTCTCCTCATATCCGTCTGATACGACAAGTATGAGTGAGTACTGTCCCTCTCCTCGGAGGCGTCTGAAGGTTATCTCTAACGCATCTCCATCTCGATGACACATTGCAGCCTCCACATCTCCTGACAACCGGTAGGTCCAGTCGTGCCCGTCGGGATCTGTTATGCTTAGTCTTAGTGTAATAGGGGTAGCATCAGTAAGGAAGACCGGCTGTATTCCCTTGACAATTGGCTTGTGATTGGCTCGTGTACGAGCGCTGAAGAAGACCGGCTGCCCCTCGTGGTCCCATCTGTCTACCGGGACAAGAGCCAGTGAGTAGGCGTGGTCAAGAAGTAAGCCCTTCAGAGTGTAGACCACCTCATCCCCAGCCTTGTACTTAGCAGCCTTGACCTCCACGGTCTTGCCGCCTCCCATCCGAGAGGCGTCCGAGAAGGGTTTCTCACTATAATAGAGGTTGTACGAGAGTGCTGTCCCGTCATCCTCATCAGTCACTGCTGGGAAGTGAATGGTGAGCGAGTCATAGCCCTCATCAACCTTGACCTCCCGTATTGCTTGAGGTGGCAGGTGCCGGTCAACTGCGAGTGCCTTAGTGGCATCGATATAGCCTGCTCCCAGCTTCCCTCTGTACTGGGGATTGATCTCCTCTATGTCGTATGGTCGAAGGGAGTGAAGCAGCCTATGCATAAGCTCCTCATTGGTGAAGCCCTTGCCACCAAACTTAGATGCGATCAAGGCAGCCACGCCGGTCACCAATGGCGCAGCCATAGAGGTCCCCTGCATATACCCATAGAGATCATCCGCAATAGTACTCAAGATAAATGCTGTGGGGTTACCAAATCGATAGTCTCCACCGGGAGCAGATATGTCTACCCAATCTCCGTGATTGGAGTAAATGGCTCGTACTCCTGTCGGACCATTTGATCCGACGGCGATGACCCTCTTATAGGCCGGAGGCATATAGTAGTACTCCTTATTATCGTTACCGGCAGAGAAGATGACCACTCCGCCTTTCATCGGAGAGGAGGGAAGCTGCTCTCCGGTAACAGGGTCGCACCCGGCGTTGTCGATAAAATAGTCAATCGCCACCTTATAGGACTTAGGAATGGCATCCGGGTCCGGACCTCCACCCATTCCCCAGGAATTGTTGGTGATCACAGCACCATGATCCGCTGCATAAGGAAAGGCATTGGGTGCCGCACGGAGGTTCGCAATGTCCGAGATAATCTCACAGCTCATGATCTTGACACCACTGCCACGAGTCCCATCTCCTCCCGCAACACCTGCGATCCCGATGCCGTTATTGCGCGAGGCTGCGATGACACCCGCCACGTGTGTACCATGATCACCAGGGTCTATCTCAGACTTGTCCTTACTAAAGTTGTACCCATGGAGATCATTCATCTCAGGATTAGGGGAGGGGTTGGTCCAGATATTATCAACCAGATCAGGGTGATCTACCTGTACACCCTCGTCAAGCACGGCAACAATTACCTGATTGTTTCCAGTTTCTTCTTTCCATGCATCCAGCACATTAATGTCGAAGCCGGGTATAAAGCCGGTCTCCTGCCCTCTATTGTAGAGGTACCACTGATCATCAAAACGAGGATCGTTAGGAATGGTAGATGCATCTGTGCCAGATCGTAGAGCTGAGTGGGCGGGCTCTGCTGATCGGATCACACTATTGGAAGGAAGAGAGATCACAGGTATTGCCTCGGCGTAGACGATACCATCTATCTCCTTCGCTTCGTCTACAGCGCGCAGAATAGCTCTTGTGGATGTAGGCTTAGTATTTGGAGAGAGCGTGATATCATACCAGAGATGAAGACCTGCTCTCCTTCGACGCTCTCGATAAGCCCCCTCGCCCTCATCGAAAACCCTTGTCACGTCGACCACTCCAAGCCTGTTAATAAAATCCTGTACTTTAGGATTATCAGCACGTAGGGTGCCGTGCTCAAGGGCTGTGGCGAGCTCCTCTGTCACCTCAATACGTATTGCCTCGTGAGAGATCCCATCCTCTAAAGGACGCAGACTCTCAGTCTGATCCTTCGGCTCCAGTCCTGACTCGGTCGTGGTGCAGGAGGGAAAGAGGCCAATAAGGAGCGAGGCAAGACAGGGTAGAAATAAATCAGTCTTACTCATAACTCTAATCCTCTTCAAATGGAATATAAAGCATCACGACAAGGGGTTGCCCGGAAAGCACGGTGGCGAAGGAGGTCACTCTGGCACTTACAGCCATTTTCCTAGCACGATTGATATAGAAACGCTCCCAGATATCACCGGTTTGCCGTGTCTCAGTAAAGCCCTCCCTCTGAAGCAGATCCTTAAACTCGTCCGTCATCTTGAATGTCCCCTTGGCGGGGGAGTAGAAGAACTTACTGATATCGTATGTGAAGATCCTCATATTGACCAACTTATCGTCCTGGAAGAGATAGTCCCGACCAATATAGGTCTTGTCAAGAACGTCGAAGAAGTAATAGCCACCCTCACGATCAGAGTTCCTATCTGAGTAGGTACCACCGTGTGTAGACTCCCATGCTAGGACCTGCTGACGTGAGAGCCCCATCTCTCCGATGCCATCAGGCAAGTGGCCAAATGTAGGCATCGGTCCTTGCTGTCTCTTCATAATATTGAAGACCACCATTGGCTCTACAGAGGGTAGCCCATAAGCAAGATTAGCAAAGATCTCGTAGGTGGTACCATTATGGATCACCTTCTTAATAAAGACGCGCTCCATACCGCTGTCTGCCTTGTACTCAAACCCAGCTTCCTCAAGCAGCTTAGTAAACTCATCATCCAGCATTTCAGAAGCGGTCTGACACTGCATTATGACCTCACGTAGATTGCGCCGATCAAAGCTATACTTGATCTCGTAGAATAGAGGGCTCACTGTATGATAGGTATGTGCTCCACCGGAAAGATAACTCGCATTTTGCACCACTCGGCTGTGACGAGCCTCCTCGAAGTCCTTCACCTGCTCCTTGGTAGACTCAGGCGTAAGCAGTGGTAAGAGATAGTAGAGGGTGCCCTCCTGCTGCACATTAAGCTTAATGGACTGATCCTTTGTTCGGACGAAAATAATCCCCGTCCGCGCGGCCCTTTCGCTATTCTCCGCCATGGTAATGAGGAGCTTACTACCGAGAGTGACCTTGTCAGCTTTGATCCAGGAAGCCCCTTCTGCAATCTCATAGGACCAGTTAGGATCCTCTGTCAGGACATCCAGAGAGGCTGTGCCACCAAACTGGCTCTCTCGGATCTCTCTTACGCTCCCGCCCCCATCTGGGATCAGGAGAGCCTCGCCTGAGAGATCCAGAGTGCTCTTCTCAGCCATCTGAGTAACATCGATCCTGCGAGATAGCCCTCCTGCAGAGACAAGCACAGAGGTCTGTCGTTGCTCTAGCAGGCTATTGGGGGCTGCCTTCAGGATCACTGTGCTTGCTCTCTGATCGACGACAAGCCATGACGCCTCCGAAATAGCTGTCCACTCAGTCTGATTGGTCTCCACGGCTACCTCCCTCTCACCACCTTGCGTCGGAAAGTCAATGGTGGTGTAGTCCGCCAGCTCCAGAGTGACGGGTGGGACAATCTCTGATGTACATCCAGACAGCACCAGAAGGACTAGTACTAAAGGATAAAAATATCTATTTGTATTCATGACCATCAGCCTCTTTTCTTTGTTTTGAAGGGATAATAGACTACCTCAGAGGTTATGCCATCCTCATCATAGCCAAAGACCACTATCCAGTACTGAAATCCAGGTAGCATCCGCTCATACTTGGAGCTATCCTTGCTCTCCGGTGAGATGATGTACTTCCCCTTTGTCAGGATGGTCTCGTCGTGGATAAGCTTCCACGCACCCATCTCCTTGAGGTCCTCACGCTTGGAGTAAAACTTGCCATAATTATCTCTCACCAATGCTACTACATACTGTAGATCATTCGATGAGGGCTGCACGGTTGCTATGATACCATTCGTAAGTACGTCCTCTACATTGATCTCAAATGTGAGTCCCTTCTTGATCTGTTTTGGCGTGGTGAAGGTGATAAATGAGACGTCACTAGTCTTCTCGCCTTTTTCTGTCAGTCCGTAGGCATAGAAGACATACTCCGTGTCCGGAGTAAGTGTGGTGGCACCCACCTCCTTGGATGGTAGATCCTTCTTTACACCAGTCGAGATCTGACTGCCGAGCACTGTAGTCCACTCTGCTCCTGAGGAGCTGAACCATCTCTTGTCGTACTCAAATATTCCTTCTGCGCCCCCATTACTTTCCCAGTTTTCTTTGTCAGTCACAGAAGCGTAGTAGCTCATATCGGTCTCGGACGGGATGATGTCAAAAAGACCCGTAACGGCATGGAGGTCATGCGCCTTGAGCTCAAAGGTCAGTGCCTTCTGGGGTGCAGTGACAGTGACCATACAGGAAGCAGAAACACCTCCAATACTAGCTGTGATCTCAGCCTCGCCGGCAGAAATTGCTGTCACGATGCCGCCTGTGACAGTAGCAATACTCTCACTGGAGCTACTCCACACGATGTTCTCTACCGGGAGTGTGGTGGGTGCCAGGGTCGCAGTCAGGGTAAATTGCTCCCCCACGACGAGAGACTTTGTTTGCTCGCTTAGCGTTATCTTGGTCTCCGGTGGGGTAACAGTACCACCGCCTGTTGTCCCTCCGTCTTTGGGGATCATGAAGGTCTGACCCTTGAAGTAAATAATAATATGAGTGTCGGTCTCCTTTATATCAAGACCACTCTCACTGGTGTCACCGGTGGCCTTCACCGGTGCTCCGTCAGCCGTCGTGATGAGGTGCCAGCTCTTCCCGTCTAGACTGTATTCCCAGTACCCCTTAGGGCTAACTCTCAGCAGAGGGGTGACACCTGCGACACCATCTAGTCCCTGGGCTTGGATCTTCCTGCCATTAGGATCAAGCATCCAGGATCCATTGAGTGTCCAGTAATAGATATGATCCTCAGGATCCTCCTTGACCCCTACAGCTGAGCTGCTTCCGTCCTTTCCATGAAGGAGTTTGATAGTGGTGCCGTCGGTAAAGGTAAGCAGGTAGCCGGTACCATCGTCGAGGGGACGGTAGCTGTCTACCATCTTCTTGCCCGCCTGGGCAGAGAGCAGGCTCTTCAGAGTCTGGATTTCTTGATTGGCCACTGCAGTGGTTTTCTCCACCTTAGCTAGCCTAGACTCGTGGTCATCCAGTCGACGACGCAGGTCATCCAGCGTCGGATTAGTGCAGGACTGGATACAGAGCAGTGGCAATAGCACTGCCAGAGCATATAAGATTTTTGATTTCATGACCGTAAAGGTTTTAAGGGTTTATGTGATATGATAGAGGTCCACTGACCATCTAAGTAGTTGCGTGATCGCCGAAGTCGATCTCCGTCGCCTGATCCCAATAGACACGGAACATCATCCTAAAAGTCTTGTACAGCTCGGGATGTTCAATGATTAGAGCCGTAGTATTTGGTTCCGGAATAGCCGGATCGGAGAGAGGAAGCATAAGGGTATTTCCCCCAAAGAGAGACATCTTAATCGGGAGCTCATCTACCATGCGAGCCATGACACCAAGCTGGTGATTCTTAGTGTGAAAGTAATTGTTCCCGCATTGTTCGATCTCAGACCGCTCATAAAGGACCTGAAGCCTTACACCTCTATCTATGAGTTTAGCGTTTGCATCTGCCTCAAGGATGGCTTCTTCGTCCGATATGAAATAATCACCCTTGCTCATCTCTATGATCTCTTCCCGAGCGTTAGATCTGAGATCGTTGTATCTGTGTATAATCTCAGCATGCCCCTTCAGGATCTCGATAAACTCATAGTCACTGAGGCGAGTCGCACTATTATTATAGAGTACGCTCATCTCCTCTTGCAATGTGCTACTGAGCACCTCCATACTTCGGAGTCGCTCTCGCTCAGGACGCATAAGACTCTCAAGTGCGAGCGTGGGATCTACAGCGCTATAGGTCAGTGTATTTCCATCGGAGCTCTCTCTGCAGAAGCCTTTTTTTTGGAGTGAGGTGAGGACTTCGTACACTTTGGTACGCGGCACGTCTGTAAATTTCGGGATGGCAGAGGCCGTGATCTCCTCTATTCCCAGAAGCACCCGATAGACTTTGGCCTCTCTCTCAGATAAACCAAGAGATATGAGGCTGGCTACAATGTCTGTATTCTTACTCATTGATATAATAGCATGCAGGTTCGTCTTGATATACCCCCTGTCGGGGTAACACGAAACAAAAGTAGTGATTAATTCTTATTTTCCAAATACTTCCGCTGTTTTCGTGACCAAAAATCAAGAAGTAACCCTACTCTAATGCTAGAGAACTGATGGGGTACAGGAGCAGAGTCAGCCCCGGATGAGGCCGGAGGGATAGTCCAGCCCGATGGTCATCGGGATCCTCACCATAATAGGGTGACTGTCAGAGACTGGTGCCCCGCTGATTTTTTTACCGATATTAGTGCCGACTAATACCGGTAATAGTTGCGACTAATACCGACTATAGATTTCACTCATACCGGTGGGGTGCGGACACGCACGGAGGAATGACTGTCCGGGCAAAGGGTGTGCATTGCAATTTTGATTACCTTTGTCGTGGGGTGTGGGGGCTTATTCACATGCACCAAGAGTAGCAAGAGACGACATGGGTATAAAGAAAGTGTACAATAGCAGGCAGGGTCGGTGGTTCAGAAGACTCCTCGGCATCACGAAGGGCGAGGTACTGCCTACCCCGCATGAGCTGCGCATCGTGCGCGTGACGAGCAAGAGCATGCTGCGTGACTTTGTCGAGTACCCCGTGAAGCTCTACAAGGGGAGTCCCTACTACTGCCCGCCTCTCATCGATGGCGATATGGATGCCCTTACGAAGGGGAAAAATCCTAACCTCGAGCACTGCGACTATGTCTGCTACCTCGCTTACCGAGGCGACCGCATCGTTGGGCGCATCGCCGGGATCATCAACCACAACTGCAACGAGCGGTGGCACCAGAATCGCGCACGCTTCGGCTTCTTTGACTTCGAGGACGACGAGGAGGTGGTTGATGCACTGATGGATGCGGTGACGAAGTGGGCCAATGACTATGCCTGCGACGAGCTGGTGGGTCCGCTGGGCTTCACCGATATGGACCGCGAGGGGATGCTGATCGAGGGCTTCAACCAAGTCGCCACCTTCATCGAGAATTACAATTACCCCTACTATCCCAAGCACATGGATCGGATGGGGTTTGAGAAGGATGTCGACTGGCTCGGCTTCCGCATCATCCCGCCGCACACCGTCCCGGAGCGGTACCGCAAGGGAGCGGATCTCGTCCGGCGGAGGTACAACCTCGAGGCATTCTTTATTCACGACCGGAAGCGCCTCGTGGAGGAGTATGCGGATGACATCTTCGACCTTTTCAATCGCACCTACAGCAACCTCTATGGCGCCAGCGTCCTCACCAAGGCAGAGACGCAACAGCTGATCGACACCTTCCTCCCGCTGATCAATACCGACCTCATCGGGCTCGTGCGACAGGTCTCGGATGGGAAGCTCGTCGGCTTCGGGGTCGCCATGCCCTCGATCACCAAGGCACTGCAGCGCTCTCAGGGTAAGCTCTGGCCCTTTGGCTTCATCCCGATCCTCAAGGCACTCAAGAGTCGGAAGGCGGAGGTGATGGACCTGATGCTCATCGCTGTCGATCCGGAGTATCAGGGCAAGGGACTGATTGCGCTCATCTTTGAGCTCATGATCCCGGTCGTACAGCAGTATGGCGTCCGCTTCCTCGAGTCCAATCTGGAGCTGGAGCACAACGTCCACGTGCAGGTGCAGTGGAATTTCTTCCGCAAGATCCACCACAAGACCCACCGCTGCTACGTCACTCCGCTGACGGAGAAGGGCGAGGAGCTCGCCAAGAGACGGCGCGAGAAGAGGGCAAAGGAGGATGAGACACGCAGTGAGGAGCAGCCCAATAGGCTGCTAATGCCGCGCGCCTCCGTGGAGGAAATGCAGAAATACGAAGGAGAGAATAGCTAAATGACCGACGCAGAAGAGAAGCTTACCCCCACACCACTAACATCTACACCTGACCCCCTCTACCAGGAGGATAAGATCGTTACCCTCAATCCGATGGAGCACATCCGGCTCCGTCCCGGTATGTACATAGGTAAGCTGGGCGACGGTACCGCTCCCGACGATGGTATCTACGTCCTCCTAAAGGAGGTGATCGACAACTCCATCGACGAGTATACGATGGGGTACGGCAAGCACATCTACATCACGATCGACGAGGAAGAGCACCGCCACGTCACCGTCCGCGACCACGGTCGAGGTATCCCCCAGGGCTCTCTCGCCAAGGCTGTAGGCACGATGAATACCGGTGCGAAGTACGACAACGAGGTCTTCAAGAAGTCGGTCGGGCTCAATGGTGTCGGACTTAAGGCGGTCAACGCCCTCTCCACCCGTATGGCTGTCTCCTCCTATCGCGATGGGACGGTGAAGACAGTCGTCTTCGAGAAGGGGAAGCTCATCGAGGAGAGCGAGATCTTGCCCGCACCGGGCGAGCACGACGGCACCTTCGTCGACTACTACGCAGACCCGGATATTTTCCGCAACTACCGCTACCAGCAGGACTTCGTCCACAGCATGATCCGGATGTATACCTACCTCCAGCCGGGTCTGACGATTCACCTCAATGGCACCCGCTTCATCTCGCGGAATGGCCTCCTCGATCTCCTGGAGGATAATATGACAGCCACACCGCTCTATCCCATCATCCATCTGCAGGGAGACGACATCGAGGTGGCGATCACGCACTCCACCCAGTATGGCGAGGAGTACTACTCCTTCGTCAACGGTCAGAATACGCTCCACGGCGGGACGCATCTGTCGGCCTTCAAGGAGGCGATTGGCAAGACGGTGAAGGAATTCTTCGACAAGAGCTACGACTACAACGACATCCGCTCCGGCATCACCGCCGCCATCAGCATCCGGATCCAGGAGCCGGTCTTCGAGTCGCAGACCAAGACCAAGCTCGGCAGCCGTGAGATCTCCGAGGGCGGCATCTCGATCCAGAAGTTTGTCATCGACTTCGTCAAGCTTCAGCTCGACAACTACCTCCACAAGCACTCCGACACCGCTGAGATCCTGCAGAAGAAGGTGGTCGACAACGAGCGGGAGCGGAAGGCTCTACAGGGTATCTCCAAGAAGGCCAAGGAGCGGGTCAAGAAGGCCTCGCTCTACAATAAGAAGCTCCGCGACTGCACCGTCCACTTCAACGACCCCAAAGCAAAGGACCCGGAGCGCACCGAGATCTTCATCACCGAGGGACTATCCGCCAGCGGCAGCATCACCCAGAGCCGCGACCCGGAGTACCAGGCGGTCTTCTCCCTCCGTGGTAAGCCGCTCAACTCGTACGGCCTCTCCAAGAAAGTGGTGTACGAGAATGAGGAATTCAACCTCCTCCAAGCTGCCCTCAATATCGAGAATGGACTCGAGGATCTGCGCTACAATCGTGTCATCGTCGCCACCGATGCCGATGTGGACGGGATGCACATACGACTGCTGATCATCACCTTCTTCCTCCAGTTCTTCCCCGAGCTGATCCGAGAGAATCACGTCTTCATCCTCCAGACGCCCCTCTTCCGTGTGCGAGACCGCCAGGGCAAGGAGATCATCTACTGCTACGACGAGCGGGAGCGCAATGAGGCAATGAAGAAGATCGGCAAGAGCGCCTCCGTCACCCGGTTTAAGGGTCTCGGAGAGATCAAGCCGGAGGAGTTTGGCAACTTCATCGGCGAGAACATGCGGCTCGACCCCGTGGTGATGAAGAAAGAGGACAACGTCCCCGAGCTGCTGAAGTTCTATATGGGCACCAATAGCCGCGAGCGGCAGGACTTCATCGTAGAGAACCTTGAGACCGACGACGTCTGATGAGTAAGCCACTGATCGGCCTCTTCGCCGGCTCCTTTGACCCCTTCACGATAGGGCACGATGACCTCGTCCGCCGCGCCCTTGGCGTCGTCGATGAGCTGCACATCCTCGTGGGGGTCAATGTCGGCAAGCAGTACGACACCACATCCGAGCAGCGGGTGGAGCAGATCGCCCGGCTCTATGCGAATGAGCCGCGCATCACCGTCGCCTCCTACGAGGGGCTCACTGCTCACTACGCCCGGCGGGTGGGTGCGACGATACTCATCCGCGGCATCCGCTCCGTGAGAGATATGGAGGCGGAGCGAGAGATGGCGGAGACGCACCTGAGCCACTTCGGACTCGACACCCTATTCTTCTTCTCCCGCCCCGAGCTATCTACCATCTCCTCCCATCTCGTCCGTGAGCTCGCCCACTTCGGCGAGGACACCGGCCGTTACCTCCCCACGCCACCCACTCCTTGACGTGAGGCACCAGTCTCAGGACTAAGGGCGGACAGCTAAGTTTTTGGTACCTTTGAGACGATAGATTATGACACATACACTCATTAGTATCCATATATGAAAGGACGCGTACTTATTATCGGTGCCGGTGGCGTCGGTACCGTCGTGGCTCAGAAAGTGGCCATGAATAGGGACATCTTCACCGACATCACCATCGCCAGTCGGACGAAGAGCACCATCGATGCCCTCGTGGCTAAGATCCCCGGAGGTAAGGACTTCATCAAGACCGCTCAGGTCGATGCCGATGACGTGGAGCAGCTCTGCGTGCTTATGCAGCGCGTACAGCCCGAGCTGGTGATCAATGTCGCCCTCCCGTACCAGGACCTCCCCATCATGGATGCCTGCCTCCGCTGCGGGGTCAATTACCTCGACACCGCCAACTACGAGCCCAAGGACGAGGCGAAGTATGAGTACAGCTGGCAGTGGGCGTATCAGGATCGCTTCAAGGAGGCGGGCCTCACCGCCATCCTCGGCTGCGGGTTTGATCCCGGTGTCACCAGCGTCTACACCGCCTACGCAGCCAAGCACCACTTCGACGAGATCACCCACCTAGACATCGTCGACTGCAATGCGGGAGATCACCACAAGGCCTTCGCTACCAATTTCAATCCCGAGATCAACATCCGCGAGGTGACCCAGCACGGGCGCTACTACGAGGACGGCAAGTGGATCACCACAGAGCCACTCGAGATCCACAAGACCCTCACCTACCCCGAGGTGGGTCCCCGTGAGAGCTACCTTATGTATCACGAGGAGTTGGAGAGCTTGGTCAAGAATTACCCCTCCCTCCGTCGGGCGCGCTTCTGGATGACCTTCGGACAGGAGTACCTGACCCACCTCCGTGTGATCCAGAATATCGGCATGGCCGGCATCGAGCCGATCAAGTACAAGGGCGTCGATATCATCCCGCTGCAGTTCCTCAAGGCGGTCCTCCCCGACCCCAAGGAGCTCGGGAGTGACTACACCGGCCAGACCTCCATTGGCTGCCGCATCCGCGGGCTGCGTGGCGGCGAGGAGCACACCTACTACATTTACAATAATACCGACCACGCTGAGGCCTACAAGAAGACCGGCGCCCAGGGCGTGAGCTACACCACCGGTGTCCCCGCGACCACCGGCGCGATCATGTTCTTCAAGGGCCTCTGGAGTGGTCATGGCGTCTTCAATGTCGAGGAGTTTGACCCCGATCCCTTCCTCGAGGAGGTGGCCAAGCAGGGGCTCCCCTGGCACGAGCTGCACGACACCGATCTGGAGCTCTGATGACCTCTTTTATAAAGGAAAAATAAGAGACAAGCACTACTATGGTAGATAAGAAAGAGATGGGCGAGGATCAGAGCATCACCGACGAGATCGAGGGTGCAGCCTCCAAGTCTCACCGCATCGAGGCGGATCCCAATAAGCTCAAGGCAATGCAGGCAGCTCAGGCCAAGATCGAGAAGACCTTCGGCAAGGGCTCGCTGATGAATATGGCCTCTCAGGAGGTGCAGCCCATAGAGGCGATCCCCACCGGCTCCCTCACGCTCGACCTCGCGCTCGGCATCGGCGGCTATCCACGCGGGCGCATCGTGGAGATCTACGGGCCGGAGTCCTCCGGTAAGACGACCCTTGCGATCCATGCCATCGCCGAGGCTCAGAAGCTCGGCGGGCTCGCCGCCTACATCGATGCGGAGCACGCCTTTGACCGCGTCTATGCCGAGGCACTCGGCGTAGACCTCTCTCGTCTCTGGATCTCCCAGCCCGACGATGGCGAGCAGGCGCTCGACATTGCTGAGAACCTCATCCGCTCCTCCGCTGTCGACGTCGTCGTCATCGACTCCGTCGCCGCCCTCACCCCTAAGAGTGAGATCGACGGCGAGATGGGAGAGAATAAGCTCGGTCTCCAGGCACGACTTATGAGCCAGGCGCTCCGTAAGCTCGCCGCCCTCATCAGCAAGACCCGCACCTGCTGCATCTTCATCAATCAGCTTCGCGAGAAGATCGGCGCCTACGGCAACCCCGAGACCACCACCGGTGGTAACGCCCTCAAGTACTACGCCACCATCCGCATCGATATCCGTCGCAGCACCGCCCTCAAAAACGGCGAGGAGCAGGTGGGTAATCTCACGAAGGTGAAGGTGGCGAAGAATAAGGTGGCCCCGCCCTTCCGTCGTGCAGAGTTTGACATCATGTACGGCAAGGGCATCGCCAAGTCCGGCGAGCTGGTCGACATTGCCGTCGACATGGGTATCATCGACAAGAGCGGCTCCTGGTACAGCTACGGAGACATGCGCATGGGACAGGGACGCGAGGCGGCCAAGACCCTCCTGGAGGAGAATCCTGACCTCGCCGACGAGGTGGAGGCCAAGATCAAGGCTCGCATCGCTGAGGACAACGCACAGTAAGAAGTAGTCGGTAGGAGAGAGGAAGAAAGCGCTCTTTGATAGATGCAGTTGGCAATTTCGGCACTTTAAGTCAAAAAGTTTGCTAATAAGCTGATTCGTTACTGCTAAGTAACAGCTTTGGGCACCTTGACGTACAGCCCATTTTGTCGCACCTTTGCACCATTACAATCACAAGATGCGTAACCTAATCAATCTTTCTTACCTAACATCCTAATATATTTTGTGGAACCTATAGTAAGGGTTGCACGTGAGTGCAACCCTTATTTACTCCACAGGAGTGAAAGGGCCACACAATAAGAGAGGGCAGATCCGTTGCAAGCGGGGTCTGCCCTCTTTTTTTGCGTCTCCGCTTTGGGGGAAATCTATTACCGGTAATAGTGATGACTAATAGCGGTAATAGACTTCACTAATACCGGTAATAATGCGAGGCCTGATGGGAGCGGGGTCTCTGCTCCTGTCTCGGGTAGGGTAGATTAGTGGAGGAGTGGATTTCTTTTGGACTGATTGTCAGAGCAGTGTGAGATTTCTTTGGGGAATTGTCGGGGCAGGGCTTGCGGGGAATGAGAAAAGTTGTACCTTTGCACTCGCAAAGCCGAGAGGGGTACGCTCCTGAGGTGCTCCGGCAGAGGTCGGGGCGAGCGGGTCGCAGAAAAAGAATTTTTCGGATCGCTTGCAGGAATAAAAATCTTTCGTACCTTTGCACTCACATCACCGCCCGAGGGGGCTGGAGATGCTGAAAAAAGAGATCATAGACATAAAGATAAGACAAGGGCATCGCCCTTCTTAGAGATAAGGAGCGAGCGATGTGAATTGTGTAAGTACAAGACAAGAAAACAAGTAGTATACCAGTTTTCACGATGGGACAGTAATAGTGTCACTTCGTCTGAGACCTAGAGAGATACAACTTGGGTGAAAGTTTAAGTGACGATATATATACGTCAACGTACGAAACCAATAAAGCGAAGAGCAACATACGAGCAGCTCTTGATCCGCTACTTGATAGTAGAGGAAGAAGAGCAAAGGAACAAAATTTTCTTAACAATGGAGAGTTTGATCCTGGCTCAGGATGAACGCTAGCGATAGGCTTAACACATGCAAGTCGAGGGGTAACGTGTTGGAAGCTTGCTTCCGATGACGACGACCGGCGGATGGGTGCGTAACGCGTATGCAACTTGCCTCACAGTGGAGAATAACCCGGAGAAATCCGGACTAATGTTCCATACACTCTTAAGTACGCCTGTACATGAGAGGAAAGATTTATCGCTGTGAGATAGGCATGCGTCCTATTAGGTAGTTGGTGAGGTAACGGCTCACCAAGCCGACGATAGGTAGGGGTGCTGAGAGGCAGATCCCCCACATTGGGACTGAGACACGGCCCAAACTCCTACGGGAGGCAGCAGTGAGGAATATTGGTCAATGGAGGAAACTCTGAACCAGCCAAGTCGCGTGAAGGAAGAATGTCCTAAGGATTGTAAACTTCTTTAGCGAGCGAGTAATGACTTCCACGTGATGGGAGTTTGAAAGTAGCTCGAGAATAAGTATCGGCTAACTCCGTGCCAGCAGCCGCGGTAATACGGAGGATACGAGCGTTATCCGGATTTATTGGGTTTAAAGGGTGCGCAGGTGGTCTTGCAAGTCAGTGGTGAAAAGCTGAGGCTCAACCTCAGCCTTGCCGTTGAAACTGTAAGACTTGAGAGTACATGATGTGGGCGGAATGCGTAGTGTAGCGGTGAAATGCATAGATATTACGCAGAACTCCGATTGCGAAGGCAGCTCACAAAGGTATGTCTGACACTGAGGCACGAAAGCGTGGGGAGCGAACAGGATTAGATACCCTGGTAGTCCACGCCGTAAACGATGATTACTCGAAGTATGCGATATGACAGTATGCTTCCAAGCGAAAGTGATAAGTAATCCACCTGGGGAGTACGCCGGCAACGGTGAAACTCAAAGGAATTGACGGGGGCCCGCACAAGCGGAGGAACATGTGGTTTAA